>CEVB01069996.1_pt1 | contig 13804 bp, 7 predicted proteins | sample 531381 | NCBI WGS metagenome assembly CEVB01 (sample SAMEA2622763, study PRJEB7988) | marine metagenome | biome: marine biome (ENVO:00000447); feature: surface water layer (ENVO:00002042); material: "saline water (ENVO:00002010), including plankton (ENVO:xxxxxxxx)" | depth 5 m | reverse complement strand
GTTATTCCACTTACTACAAGGTTATCTAATGTTAAATTTGTTCCTGTACAAAATTCTGCTAACTCATCAGGTGGTGTAGTATCTGCAGCAGTAAGAGATGTGCTTGCTATGCCAACCCAATTATTACCATCATAAATTAATAATTTATTTTCTCCTGTGCTCTCAGTAAAATCTACATCACCAAGATCTTTTATAAATCCAGCACCACCTCCACCAATGGTGTATAACTGTTGCTCTACCCTGTTAACAAAGAGTCTGTAATTTGTTGCTAAATCTTGAAGTGTAGCAAACTTTTGATCTGTAGGAGTAAGAGGATCATCACCTTGTTTTGCTGAAGGATCATGAGATATAATTTCCTCACTTAATAATTGTTGCTTACTTTTTATACTCTCAACAATTTCATAAAGTTCCCCTATGTTGACATTTTGTTTATCTGACTTTTCATTTAACTTCTCAATATCTTTATCATAATATTTTACTTCTGGAAGATTAGAAATTTCTTCTTTTAATCCATCAAAATAATTTTTAACTTCCTCACTAATCTCAATACTTTTATCATCTATCTTCTTCTCAATATTTTGTTTTGTTTCATTTAACTTACTTAGTACACTCTTCTTTAATTTTCTATCATCATCTTTAAATTGATTTCTATACTCATATATTCTAAGAGCAGTTTCTCTCAACTCCTCATATATTTTATCTTTAGTTTCTTGTAAATATTTTTTAGTTTCTTGTAAATTTTCTTTTGTTTCTTTAATCTCAACTCTCTTTTCAAAATCTTTAGTATCAAAGTTTTCAGTTAAGTTATCAATATCTTGATTAAATGTATCCTTAAGAGTTCTAAGATTATCATTAACTTTTTCAAAATCATCATCTATGTTCCTAAAAGTTTTACCAATCCAAGAAAAATCAGGAACTATATCCTCTCTAACTTTTTGAATCTCCTGTCTTACAAGAATAAAATCATCTTCAACATTAGGAATACTTTCCTTAACTTGCTCTATATGATTAAGAAGTTCTTGTAATTCATTATCATATGATTTTATTTCAGGTATCTCAGGAATACTTTCTTTAAGATCATTAACCAGACGTAATAACTCAGGCCAAGGAGGAACTACATCTTTTACTTCTGCAAAAGTTTCTCCATTAGCATCCTCTATGGTTTGTGTAGATTCCTCTATCTCCTCTTCTTTCTCTATATAACTTTCTACTGATGGTAAATCTTTTTCTTCTACAAGATCAGCAAGTGAAGGTAATTCCTGATCACTCTTTTCAAAGTCGTCAATAGATGGCAAATTTTTATTCTTGTCGTCAGACATGTTATGAGTATCTTAGTACTTTGGGATTTCTCTCCCTATGTTTTATTTATTATCTTCTAAATTGACAGATTTTAACATCTTTGCCAACTCAGCAGTGGAACCAACAAACAATGAGTTGTTAACTGTATTAGGACCTTTAGATTGTTTCTCCTCCTCCACATCTTTTAATTTCTTTTGCAGATCCATCAATTTATCAGTAGCATCAGAAACACTCTTAATTAATTGACCAGCAACTTCATATGCTCTGGGCATCTCACTGTCCTGTGCCAATTCAAGAATGCCATCAATAGCTTCTTGACCCTTCTCTATTATACTATAAAGATTCCCTCTTGTATATTCATAGTCTCTTTCAATATCAGTTCTCTCATGCCTTTCAGGTTTAGTAATTCCAACTTCAGTTGCTTCTGTGGGGACTATATCTCCAGAAACATTAAATGCATCATTTAGTTTATCAAATTTTTTAGTCATTATGTTGTCCCATCAAAACCAAAGTCGTCTCCAAATTCTATAGCAGCATTGTCTGTAGATGTGATGACTTTAACTTCTGCACCATTCACATGATCTGTAGCAGTAGTGTTGTCTTGACCTCTTCTAACTGTCAGTGCTGTTCCAGAAATAGATTCAACATACATTTCCTCCTGATCTATGTATATGTAATTGGTTGCTTCAATACCACTAGCACTGGTCACATTGATAACTGCAATACTCTCATCTATATTTTCACTTAGATTGGTGGTTACTGTATCACCATATGATTTAGTTGCCCTTGGTACAACACTATAAGTAACCTCCCTAGTTGGAGTAGATGTTTTGCCACCAGCAACATAACCAACAGATGCCTTCTTGATGACATCCTTGGCAATATCTGTATTGACAGGACCAAACATGTAAGTCTTAGCAGTAAATCTCATAGTGTAGATGAGTGCTCTTCTGGTAGAGAAGTCACTTTCATAGTCATCACTAGTGGTGATAGAATTTAAGACTATGGGGATATCTCTTTTTTCTCCAATAGTATCAACTAGATCCACTGAGACAGTATAGGCAGGTTGAAAGTATGGGAGTATCTGCTCCACTATCTGAAGCATATCATCATTCAACTTAGTGAAAATACTAAGTTCAAAGTCTAGATTATATGGTACAGGAAGATATGTTTTTGCTAATGTTTTCTTATCTCCTTTTACTCCCTTTAAAAATGTTTGTGTAGTTGTTGATTTTCTTGCAGGATCATAATTAAGACCATTTAATTCAAATGACATTCTTGGCAATGTAATCTGAACTGGTCTGTTTAAATCAGGGACTTGTTCTAGTCTTGCTAAGAACTTTTGAGTAGGACCATATGCCAAAGGAACTTTAGTCGTACTAACAACTGAATCATCACTATTAGTATGATTAATATTAATATTATTAAAGATAGAACCAAAAGCAATAATGGTTCTTCTCATTATTTCGTGATAAAAATATTCAAACATTGTTATAGTCCTGACATATTATTTAGGGCATTCCAAATGGATTGGTTTCAGTGAAGTCAATGATATCATCTGCTTCACTTTCTATATTAGTATTATCAGCAAACCCACTATCAACATTAGTGTCTGAAGTCTTTTGGTATTCATATTGAGCACCAGATGTGCTACCTGTAATAACCTCACCATCAGTAAACTCTCCAGTAGTGATAGAAACCTTAAGTTCAAGTGTAGATGCATCCCATGATTTAACTCTACCAGTAGAACTACTTGCAGCACCAGTTATCACCTCATTGAATTCATAGTTACCTGATCCACCCATGAATGGTGCAGTGACTGTAATGCTAGGAGCAACAGTATATCCAGCACCAGAATTGGTGATACCAATTTGTGTAACAATACCTACACTATTGATGTATGCCACTGCAGTTGCTGTTGTACCAGAGCCAGGTGCCCCTGTAAAGGTTATTACTGGAACTGTAGAGTATCCAGTACCTCCAGAGGTAATTGTTACTATTCCAATAGCACCATCAGATATAGAAGCAGTAGCAGCAAAACCTGCTCCACCTCCACCTACTACCTGAACTTCTGGTTCTTGACCTATGGTGTATCCAAAACCTGGATTGATTAAATCTATTCTTTCTATCTTTGATGTCTTGTCTCCAGTATAATCAACTAAATCATCTCTCATAGATGCTACACCTACAGCAGTCAAACCTGCAGATGGAGCAGAAGAAATAGCAACTCTTGGAAGACTGGTAAAATCACTTCCCCTATTTAGAATAGTGACCTGTCTTATTGCACCATCAACAATACCTGTGGTAAGAACTGCTGTGGTTCCTGAAGATACTAAGGTAAGTGTTTCAATATAACCTGCTTTTTCTAAGTTATCATCAATGTCACCCACCCCAGTATCAATGACTTCATCCTCATATCTGTAAAGTTCACATCTAAGTTCATATACATAATTCTTTTTCAACTGGTAGAATGGTTTCTCATGTTCTACAAACTTAATCTCAAATAATCTATCCCCTAGTGGGAAGTATATTAAATCTCCCTCTTTGGGTCTAGTTGCTAATTCTATGTTTGGTATGTTCTTAATAAGTGGTGTGATATAATTTTCAAATCTATCTCTTGATATTACCAATGTCAAATCATCAAGAGCTTGAACACCAAACTTAGATAGGAGAGAACCTTGTCCCTCATACCCATCAAAAGTATCTACATAAGCCTCTAGTGGAATTGCTTCCTCAAACTTAGACTCTATGACTTCCTGTATGACAGTATTTTTGGTCATGTATCTTCTAGGGATGTAGAAAATCTCCACCCCATACATTTTAATCTGTTCATTAATTAAACTTTGAACTAGATTTTGTTCACCAGAAGACCCTTGTAAGAAGAAAGGATTAAGTGCCATATTATTAACCTATCATATCTAGTGGAGGAAGTTCATAAGTATTAGACATCATCTCCCTTATCTTATCTAAGTCTTTTTCACCATCCTCATATATTTCCCTTCCATTCAATTCTACTCCACCTGGCAATTTAACACCTTGAAACTTCATGAGATTTTGTCCCCATTGTCTCTTGATAAGTGCAGTAGCATATGGTTTTAAAAATGAATCATTATATACTTTTGGATAGTCATCTGGATTCATCAATCTAAAACAATCTATGACTAGAAAATCATCAACACTAACAGAACCCCAATCAATATCTAAGTACATTCTGTCCTGTCTTTTATTAAATCTAATTTGCTTCTCTGTAGTCAATAGAAAATCAATATCTTCTAGGTATGTTTTCACCATAGCATAAGAAAGAAGTTCAGTGGAACCCCAATAGTAAATATCATTTAAAAATAACTGATACTTAACACTAAACATATTGTTAGTGATAGTGTTAGTTCCATCAAAATGAAATACCTTTGTAACACCTATTACTTCATTTGGAATTACTAAGTAATTACTATTCTCCTCATAATCAAATTGAACTGAAGAACCAGCAACATCTCCAGTGGCACTTGTTGTTGTTATTCCAACTCCATTACTTCCTGCTTTTGCTTTTCCTCTATCAATATCATCTTGAGTTATCTTATACTTCATATAAGTTTGATAGACTCCATCAAAATGTCTTTCTTGAAAGTATTGAAGGGCATCATCTATCAAATCATCTATCTGTTCATCAGCAACATTTATTTCTAAAACAGGCGCACCAAGTTTTCTCTTGCAGTAATCAATCAGTTCTGATCTAGTTGAAGGTTGCGCCATCTATCTACTTTACTAGTATAATGTTATTTATGAAGGAGCAGAAGAGATACCAGGTATGACTAATACATCTCCTGACACTATTCTAAAAATTGATGATCCAGATCCAACTAAAACATCATATACATATCTTCCTTCTGTTAAATTTCTAGTAGCAGTAGACCCTAGTGATATTCTAAATTCTCCACCTTTTGCACTTGTGAATCCAACATTGAATGTTGCTTGAGCACCTAATGTTGCACCAATGGCAACACTCTTTGCAAGTTGAGCAGAACCAGTATATCCAGTAAAATCAAAAGCAGTTCCAGATGTACCAACCACAGTGTAGTCAGCATCTAAGTCTGCCCCTGTATTGATGGTGAGATTTACACCATATGCAACACCTGAACTAGGATCAAAAGTAAAAGTGTTTTTAGCCATTAGATAGTGCTCTTAGTAAATTTTTGATTTCATTTATATCATCCTTTAAATTTTTCAAATCACTCTCCATATTATCTATTCTATCTTCTCCTTGTTGCCTTTGGGCACGTCTTTTAAGATAGTTGTCATACTGAGATGAATCATTATTTAAAATAGCTCTGGTGCTATTATCACGAATCAAATCAGTATGTCCTTTTACATTTGAGTATTTCATATTATGCAAGTGCAAGAACTCTTAAATTTCTCATTCTAGGTGGTTGAGCTTGGTTAGTACCAGTTCCAACTAACTTAATACTAAAGTTTCTAAATGTTGGTAGATTATCAATTGTAAATTCATAATCATTATAGACAACCTGATTAGATGTATATGCTATCACATCAGTTTTTGGAACTAATTTATCAGGCAAACCATTACTCTTATATGGATCTATCACCTGTCCAGTGTTGAACAAATTATTAAATCCAGGAAATGGTTGATAAACCAAATCACCATTAGGATCATCAGTTACAGCATAGAATGCTCTAATGTCACTAGTAACATTAACATGTGCTTCTAAGTGAATTTTGATAGAAGTTGCTCCATTCTCTAAAGTAATTGGTTTAGTAGCATATACAAAAGAGTTAGGATCATCTAGTAAATTATTAATCCTATTGTCAGTAATATAATTTGTAATTGGTTGATTCAATCTATTGGAAGTAAGGATAACAGCAACTCTATCCAAATCAATTATAGGTGATACAAAAGGAGATCCACTCTCAAGAGATAAATTCATTGTGAATGATCTATTATCTGGTAGATCAGATAATAAAGTTGTCTCATTAATTCTAGAAGATATGATTCTAGGACTAGACATATAATTGTTTGTTGTTAAACTGATATCCTCAAACCCTTGATCTACAAATGAAGCCTCTGATCCATTAACACTAGATCCACTAACAGTTCTTATCTGAGAAGTCACATTGGTTGTGGTTGGTGTAATATTTTGAACAATAGGTCTTACAATTTCAAATGGCATGTTCTCACTGGATAGAGAATTTTCTCCTCCTGTTGATTTAGTGTCATTGAAGTGTAATATTGGAAGACTAGTTCCTACTGATCTATCTACACCATTAGTTGACATATCAACTTTAATATTATAGTGATCTAATCCTATTGGATCTGATATAGTAACATTTGATAAATTGTGATTTGTATTAATCCTTCTTAATGATACACCATTCAATTCATACTTATGAACTAAATCTCCACTAGCATGTGTGAGAGTTTGACTAGAATCCACTCCTCTAGTGACACCAGTTAATGTGTTACCAGATACACCACTGTAAGAAAGAATTTCACTTCCAACTTTAACAAATCCAAGATTAGTAGATCCAACACCCACATTTTCAAACTGAGCAAAGTTTGTTCCATCATTCAGTATAAGAGATCCAGTTGAGGTTGAATCATATGCTGCAGATAATTCAGTTGCAGGAACATCAGTCTTAATATTTTCAAGAGTCACTACATTTTGAGTAGAATGCATTCCATGATTTTTTTGATTGACTTTAATATGAACACCATCAGTAACTGTTTCTGGTGTTGCTGATAGGAATACATTTCCACCAGCACTAAAGTTTAGAGTTGTTGTTACACCAGAACTATTAATATACTGGAATGTTTTTCCTACTCCAGTAGCAAATTCTCCCTGAACATTATCAAGAACAAATTCATTTGTTCCAGTCAATGTGGTTATTGAGAATTGAATACCACTTCCAAGAGAATTAATTCCAACAGATGATATTCCAACAACATCACCCAATGAATATCCAATACCACCACTTGCAATAGTTGCAGCCACTGCCACACCATTACTGATTGTTATGTTAGCAGTACCATTTTTACCTGTTCCAGTGACTGCATTGAGAGCAACATTAGAATATACTTGACTTCCTGAGGAAGGTGTATATCCAAATCCAGCATTTGTAATTGTTAAATTGCCAGTTGCTGTGCCAGCAGATCCAACATAATTACCAGTGGCATTGCTACCTAATTGAAGAACTGTATTACCTAGATTTATTCCAGTATCAGATATTGTAGTATTAAATCCAATTCTTATTTTATTAGAAGAAATTTGTAAAGAGTCTTTACGTAATGGATGAATATCATCAGATGCTGGAAGTAAAGATGGATTATGGAAATTTATATTTCCAGTTTTCTTATTAAACTGTGCTCTCCAAAGATTAAATTTCAAATCTTCAAACTGACTTGGATTCCATGTTTGTCCATTTTGAGACTTAAATAGAGAACCAAGAGTTGGTTGAGATGATACTAATACTTGCTCAGCCTCTGGATTGTTAACTGTTTGAATGTCAACCTCACCCATTCTTGATATCCAAGCATGATAATTAGGACTTACTGACATCAACACTATGCAATAAGTTTCACCTGGTGATAGATAAACTGGAGATGGGAATACAACACTTGTTGGTACACTTGCATTATCAGAAGTGTTTACATATCCAGGTTGAAGAACAACCTCACCAAAAGGTATTACCTCTTCAGTAGGAATACCAAGTTTAACTGTTCTTAACTGGACTATCAAAGGTAGTGTTTCATCTTTAGAGGCAATGAATATGTCTGCTTGAGTAATGAATACTCCATGAGTATTTTCAACAAAGAATGATTGTGCTAGAGGATCAGTTTTGTTTTCACAAATCCAATAAGCATCTTGACCATAAGTATCAAAAGTATTAGTATATGTGCCAGCAGCTTTGTCCTGACCCTCTTGAGAAACTCCAAATTGTTTTGCAAGATAATTTGTAATTGTATTAGCAGCAGATATTCCAGCTAAATTACCTGCACCCTCACTATTTTCTACACTTCCTATAACAGCAAAAGCAGCTGCAGTTTCTGGGTTATTTTGAATATCTTCTTTCCAATAATCATAACCAGGACCATCAGGTTGTCTACCTAAAAGATCTAGATAAGCTTGCTCAATGATATCAGGATCATCCTCTTCAGCAACAGCTCTCATAGTTCCACTTGAGTGAACACTACCCTGTTCTTCAACCCATTCAGTATCTCTGAAGGTATTAAAATCACTAACTAATAAATTTTGTTCTTCAATAGTTTGTTCATTAATTACAGTATCAGTTCCATATTCATTAGCAACAACATTACCTTTAATTTCTATAGCACCAGTGGTATCAGATACCTCATATAAACCAGTAATTACTGTGCCATCAGGTTGTTGGACTACAGGAATATCATTATGCCATTGATCAGGGAATCCTATGACTTCATTCTCAGTTCCTATAATTTCTGTGCTAGACACTGTATAACTATCACCACCAATAGTTTGAGTTTCTATTTGTTGTTGTGTATGAGTATTGATATTCCTTACACTAATAATAGTGGATTGAAGAGTATCAATATTACCAGTTGCTTCAAATGTACTTGAGCAATCTGTTTTGACATTACCAGGAGCTTGACTATTAGTAGGACTACTAGAGAGTCTAAAGATTTTTTTACCACACTCAAATTTAGGTGTAGTTATATCATTAGGATCTGGTATGAAGAATGAACCTCTTACATATCCAATATTATCTGTTTTTAAATTAATTTCACTAACTGTTGCTTGAGCACTAGATGTTTGTCCAACCAATTTAAGATCTTTCTCTACATACCCAAAGAAGGTATTTTCAGATTTATCAGCTAAACTTAAAGTATCAATATTGATCAGTGTGCTTGTAGTAGAATATTCTGCAGGAACACTAAGTAGATTAGTATCAGTAGCCTCAATGTTAACTTCTTCTGCTCTTGAATTAAACAATCCAACTTCTGGAGTGATAGTATCAATTATCCTAGTTCTATTTCCTCCCAATTCTCCTATAGCCAAAGGAGTTTGAGTGAAGTATGGATTGGTATTGTATATCACAGCAGGATTATCAAAATCACCTAACTTATGATTTGATTTTGCTACTCTGAATCTAATTAATTCTGTTCCATCAGCAGTGGTTCCAATAACAGTCTCTCCAACTTGGAAAGTTCCTGTAACCATTGATATCTGTAGAAGTTTAGGAATTATAAATTTGTTAACATTTTCACCATCAAAGAATCCAAAAACATTAGTGGTTGGTTTTAAACTACTAGCAGAGAACTCAATATTTCTAGATCTCATGAAAGGAGCTAGATCTGTGTTGACTACTTTTGGACCTTCATTAATAGTGCTGAAAGTCTCTCTAACTATATTTCTAGTCCCAACTCTTTGCTGTGTTGAACTTTCAGATGTAAAGGTTTGAGTTGTAGTTCTAGTTTTTTCTCTTTGATTTGTATCTTGATTGATAGAATGCCAAGAACTCCAAGACTCATCACTACTTTCACTAACTAATCCACCACCACCAGTCCAAGTAGTTTCCCATGCTCCCCATGTTACTGGACTATAACCAGTGTCTGGGTCAAATCCCCCAGCTGCAACTTGCTCACTAGTTTCTGTATAAGTAGTGAGATCTTCTTTTTTAGCTTCTATAGTAACCTGATCTAACCACACATCTGATGATGGTGTTAAGTTCATAACACCTCCATAATAATTAATGAGGAAAGGTGTTACACTTTCAGTTCTGGTAGCAAATGGTTGATGAACAAAAGGCACTGTATCATAATCTAAAGATAATACCCTACCAGTTTTTCTAATTCCATTACTACTGTTTAAATCTAACTTAAGATCTAATTCAGTGGTATATGGAGCAGGTCTAAGTTCTCCTTTCTGATAATCAATACTATTCTTAACTATGGTTTTTTTGATTTGATTTTCTGTATCTGAAAAATCATCTACAAAGAATCCTGATTTAAATCTATTCAAACCATCAGCATCTGTTACCTGCATATTTAAAGTATCTCTTTCCAAAAGTGAAAGAGAAGTATAAAATTCTAAACTCTCTATTCTTTGCTCAAGTCTATTGATATCTCTCATCTGATATCTTTTATACTCAGCTAAATTAATACTTACATCTGTTACATTATATAAGAAAGCTGGTAAAGATACAGATGCTACTTCTAAAGCACCATCAATAGCATTTGGAAGTTCTGGTGTCTCTGCAGGAATACCATTTACTAATTGAAATTCTCCCTTATCATTTAAATAAATTCTATCTAGTCTAGCAAGATAGAATGCATAATCCAATAATATTGATTCATCTGATGCCAGTATATTTTTAGCAGAATTACCTGATGCAGTAAATGTTCTACCTAAAAATTCAAAAGGTGAATAAGAAGTTCCTGAAAACTCAGATACTCTAGGTCTTATGTCAATTATATCACTAACTCTAGAGTTATTAATCTGAGGTAGTTTTGCATAATTAAAGTTATCATAAGAGTTAGCAGTTGTGATATCTCCTGTATCAGATGCAGCAAAAAATGCAGATTCAAATACTATTAATAATCTTCTAGATGGTGCATTGAAACCAGATTTTCTTGTTATTCTAGAATAATCATATATGGTATCTCTTTGACCATCATCATAATTAAATTCATCAGTGATGTTATTAGATCCTATAACTAAACTATCTGTGGTAGCAGAAATACCAGACTCTTTAAATGTTATATCTTCATTTTTCTGAAGAGTAAAATCATTTAAAGCAATATAATTTATAGTGCTATCATCAAATTTACTTACATATACTCCTTTAAAATTACTGGTGGCAGCTTGGAAAGTATCACCAATAAGTAAATCTCCAGTTTTACCAGTAGCACTGTTGATAGAAGTTAATGATACTCTGGGTAGCACAGGAGCACTTGAATCAAATGATTCAAATACACCATAAACTAGAGTTGCATCAGGAACTCCAAGAGAAATTTCTTCATCTTGAACCCTAGTTCCATAAACAGCAGAGAATGTTAAACCATCATTTAAAGTAGTAGCTCCAACACCAGAAGATGAATTGTTAGAATTGACCACAGATACTTGATTTATCTTTTGCTTTTGTTTAACTTTTTCTTTAACATTAACTTTTCTAAGAGTTGCAATTAATTTAGCAGCACTATTGGCACCTAGTCCATTAACAGTAACTTCAGTAGATCCTGAATTAAATTCAAACTTATCTGAAGATAGTGATTCAGTTGTGCCATCAGTTCTAATTAATACATACCTTTCTTCATCATATGGTAAGAATGTTTCACTAGCATCTCCACTAGAAACTGCTCCAGTAGAATTATTTGTAATATTTACATCATATTGTTTTCTGATTGTTATATGAGAATTAGTTAAATCTACACTAGCAACATTTCTTTTTGATAGAGGAGTGAATAGTGTATTATCAGTGGATGATTGGAACTGAGAAGTTAATACTTTAAAATCTGCTGGATTAATAGCAGTTGATGGTAGTCCACCCTCACATATACCAGTGACAGTTGTGACTCCTGAAATTGTTAATGATCTTTGAGATACACTTTCTATTCTTGCATATGAAGTTGTATTCAAACCAGAGTTTGTATATTCTACAATGTTTCCTACTGTAGCGATACCAATAAAGAATTTATTTGGATCTGTAAAAGTAACTGTGCTTATACCAGCAGAAGCTCCAGCAGTAGGTGGGTCTGTAATTTTAACTTGACCTATTGATACTAAATCTGACTGCTTTACATCTGCATTAAAAGTGCTTGCAGTGCTTACAGTTCCATGAATAGATTTAATATCATTAGTTCTATATGCAGTTGTTGCTACAGAGATGACACCACTCTCTTCACCATTGAAAATAAATTGTTCACCTGCAACAAAATTACCTTTAGTATTGTATGCTGTGACTGCTGTTGAACTAGTAACACCATATCTTAAAAATCCAGTAGCACCACTAGACTTTCCTTTTATATGAGTGGGTACAGTTAAAGTTGTAGGATTATTTAAAGCTATCTCAGTGTATGGTTGAATATCATATAATGATATATCCCACTCATTTAAATCTGTATTATCAACATTATATGATCCTGATTCCAAAGCAAAATCATATACACGTGCTAATCCTATCTCTTTACCTGAAGCAGTGGTAGCAGCAGCACCAACTCTTTCATCTCTCAAACTAACAGTATAGTCTGTTCCAATACCTATGGATGGAGATCCAGAAACTCTGTTTAAAGTAAATGTAGGTCCAGTAACATAATTGATACTTTGATCTTGCAATAACTTAGTTGTTCTTGGTTTTTTAAAATCTAAAAATCCAGGAACCACAGTCTCTACTTCATATCCTCTAATATATGCTTTTCCTGGCGAAATTCTATATGTTCCTAAATCATCAGATGGAGTGTTATTATTATATGTAACCTGATCTGAAGTGAATACACCATTATTACCTTCAAAATTATTTAATGTATTTCTTGCAGTAATTGTATATGGTTTTACATAATAGTTACCAGATTCATCAAATGTTCTTCTAGCAAATTCAGTGGATAAATCATTATATTGAACCTTATCAATTACAGAAGCAACTTTACCATTCCTAATCTCCATTATTTCTATGAAGTTTGGAGATTTATCTTCTGCTACAGGAACTGCTTCCAATCTTAATTCAATACGTAATCTATCAGCACCTGGTGCAGTAAAGTTACTGAATCCAGCTGCATTATCATTCAATCTTGAATTAATATCAGAATTTATTATATCCTCATAAACCCTAAGACCCACTTTAACATTTACATCACTAGTATATGGGTTTATTATAAGTGTTTGTTTTTTTACATCTATGAAGAATCCTCTAGCAAAATAGATACCAGAAGATAAAACAGCAGCACATCCAATATAGTTACATGAACCAGTATGTAACTGAGCTATTGGTTCTCCTACTTGAAAAGTTATACCATTTCTAGTAACAAAAGATTCTCCATCTAAAAGTAAACTCTCTCCAGATATGAATTGATCACTATTGTTTGCACCACTATTTAAATAATTTACAAATAAAGTATAAGTTCCATCCTCTGATATATTAGGTAGATATCCAATTATTTTTGCTTTTATACCAGATTGACTTCCAATTACAGTTCTTGCTTTAATATTAAACAAATAAGACTTTACATCAAATCCTTCATTAGAAGATTGAATTAATATGGAAGTATATGCATTTGTAAACTTTACGCCACCACCAGTCACAGAACTTCCTTCTTTGAAAGCATGACTTCCAAATTTTTCAATTTGATCTTGTAATATAGATTGTATACCTGTTAATTCTCTGGCTTGAACAGGGAATCCTGGTTTAAATAAAACCTTAAAATACTTATCACTTCTATCAAAATCATCAAAATAAGGAGCGACGTTTAAATTTGTTTCCTGTGGCATGATTCTTTAGAATTGCAAAATGACTTTGATATCTT
>CEVB01034206.1_pt1 | contig 13950 bp, 20 predicted proteins | sample 531381 | NCBI WGS metagenome assembly CEVB01 (sample SAMEA2622763, study PRJEB7988) | marine metagenome | biome: marine biome (ENVO:00000447); feature: surface water layer (ENVO:00002042); material: "saline water (ENVO:00002010), including plankton (ENVO:xxxxxxxx)" | depth 5 m | reverse complement strand
TTATATTTATAATCAAAATCTATTATGATCCTGCTCCTATTATTGTTTTCACCGTTGATCCACCTGAGTCTTTTATCTCTAAAGTGACGGCACTTACTAATTCTGTAGATGATACGGTGTTTGCTTGCAGAGCTGCAACACCTGTAACGTTGCCTGATCCGTCAAAACTTGCAGATGTCCAGACTACATCACCTGTCATACCGATTGTACGACCTGTTGCTAATGCAGTTGCCGTATCGGCATTACCTGTTATGTTACCTGTCACATTTCCTTCAATATTACCTACTAATGTACCTGTAGTTATTGATAGATTACCTGTATCTGAAGCAGTTGCAGTTGTAGTACCTACAACGAACTTGTCAGCAGACTCGTCCCATGCAATAATAGCATTATCTCCAGTAGAACCTCTTTCCATAATGATACCTGTATCATTGGCATTTGAAGTTGCACCACTATTTAATTCTAGTAAGTTATCATCTAAAGTAGTATTAGTTGAATTTACGGTAGTTGTTGTACCATTAACCGTTAAGTTTCCTGTAACCGTAAGATTACCAGCAGCAGTTGTATTTGCACCTGAAAAGGACATTGCAGTTCCTAGTGAAGCGCCTGATCTTAATTGTAATTCACCACTATTATTAATTACAGCACCAAAGATAGTACCACCATCTTTAAATGCAATTGTAGCGCCATCACTATCAAGCGATATATCACCTGATACGTCTAGTGTAAAATCACCTGTTCTAGTAATTGTGTTGATCTCAGGACTTGTTAAAGTCTTATTGGTTAATGTTTCTGATCCTGTTAATGAAACAAAACTATCGCCTTGTAAGGCAGTATTAAACTCGGCTAATGAACCAGTAATAACGTTACCAGTACCACCTAAATCTATTGTTTTGTTAGTTAAAGTTGCTGTACCAGCAGCAGTTAAAGGTGCTGTTAAAGTTGAACCGTCACCAAACGCAGTATAGATTTCATTAAAGTTGTCGTTGATTATATCACCACCGACACGTAACGTACTACCCGTTCCGTCGTTTGCAGTTGATCCGATGTTTATTGTTTGTTTTGCCATATCTCTCTCTTACTATTTATATCTTAACCTACATCAAATTTAGTTGTTCCACTATCAAATGTGGTTTGTGTTTCATCAAACGTATCGCCTTGTAAAGCACCGATTTGTGCAGGGATTGTAAAGTTTGTTCTTATTTTTCTACCATCTTCGTTAGAAGTCATTAAAAATATTGCGCCTGAACCATCTAATGATGTTCTAGTACCTTGTACTTTTATACCACTTAATACGGCAAATGTTATACCACTACTACTAGGTGTACCGTTCGCTGTAAGACCAAATGCAGTCTGTATCATTTTGTTTATTGTACCAAATCTAGGTCCTGCATATGCAAAACCTTGTCTTACATTAACGTTGTTTATATCTCGTCTAACTCTACTTACATAATCTATTTCAAGTGGTTGTGTTTTGATAGTTACATCTCTAGTTGTTTTATCAAATTGTGTTATTGTATCTGTATCAAAATCAGCTGCTACAGCTGCTTTTGCATTTGCTCTTAAACTTGTGCCATCTGTTTCTGTACCCAATCTACGACCAATAAGTTTTGAGTATAATCTTGTAATAACAGATTTTAAGATTGCTTCTACGCCAGAGTTTAATCCTGTTATTCTCTTAATCTGTGCATTTAATCTTGTCTGTACAGCAATCTCTCCTTGAAAGTAAAAACCAGATGAGTGTAAAGTTTTGACGTAACTATCTCTCCATTCATTAATTGATCTACCAACTTTTATAATGTATGAGTAGTCTTGGTATAATAAACTATCTTGTACCTTCATTGAGTTTTCAGATATCCAACCATCTTCGTTTATAAAAGCACCATCTGTAGTTACAACCGTACCTGTTGAAAGTGTACCTGTCGCTTGTTGTAATCTTAATGCAGTAAACGTAGCACCATTACTTGCTGTTATTGTTTCTCCTTCAACAAATGATCCACTATGATTTTTTGCTTTTACAATTTGTAAAGTAGTATCTATTGAAACTATCTCAGCAGTAACACTACTAGTACCACCTGTAATTGTTTCACCTTCAGTTAAACCACCAGTAAGACCATTGAATAAAATGTATGTTGGTAATTTTATTGTTGGTGCAGGACTTGCTTGATAATTATAACCAGACTCAATAACTTTCATTGTTAATGCACGTCCTATTTCAGAACCATATGCTAATAGTTTTGCACCATTACCACCAGATGACGTAACCGTCACACTAGGTAAAGATGTATAACCATTACCAAACTCAATCATTCTTATATCTGTTATATCTTCGTTACCTGAACCTGCTTCTTGTACAACTTTGTTACCAAAGAACTGATCGTTTTTACCAGTTTCATCTTCTAAAATTAATTGACCTGTACCTGTACCAGACTCTAATGTAACACCACCATTTACAACTGAAACTTTTGCAGTTGCATTTCCTGAACCAAAGTTTACGGTATCACCTACAGCGTAACCAGAACCACCTGTATCTACTAATACTTCTTGTATTGTACCAGGACCTATTGTACCTATTTTTACACTTGCACCTGAACCACCTGCTGTTATCTCTACGGTATCATCTTCGTTATACAATGCACCATCATTTGTAATTGTTTTTTGATCTATGATACTTGAAACGGTTAATGATACTATAACGTTTGAGTCTGTATTGTCTGTACCTGTTATTGTTTCACCAGCAATAAAAGTACCAGTAACAGAATCATCACCTACAATTAATTCGGTAACTTCTACACCACCTATTAAAAATTTAAATACATCTTCTACAATGGCAGTTGCTTCATTTACACTAGCACTAGTAGGGTCATTTGCTTGTGTAATTGTTTGACCTACAAGATTTGCGGCGTCCGAAGTGCCTAATGCTAAACAACGAATTATTTTTTTAGTATCCCATTTACCATCAGATACCCTTAACATTTCATCTTTTGGATATCTTATTTCTGCAGCCTCATTTAAAAGTAATTTAAAAAATATTTCACTTGCACGTTTTGTACCTTTTGCTTGATACAATGATTTAATATTCTTTGTAAGATTTCTTCTTTCTATACCTTCATGTATCTTATCAGGTACAGATGTTAAAAAAGCATTTCTAAAATTAGTTAAGAAACGTGCTATAGTTTTATCTACATCAGCGTAATCTAAAAGTTGTTGAATATTTTGAATTGGGTTTGCTGTATATCTGTTTATAGTTGCTTCAGCGCCTGATGATGAACCTGTTATTAATTCACCGTCAATAAACTTATTATTATGTGTTACAAATAAACGAGCACCATCATCAACATCTTCTATTAGTATTGTTGTTGTTGCACCAGATGTAGCACCTGTGATTGTTTCGCCATTTATAAAATCACCATAACTAGTATCTTCTAAAAGTACATTATCACCATTATCATCTTTACTTACGTTTGTACCATCAATTACAATTTTACCTGCTGTTGTACCTTCTAATACTAGATGATCTGGATCGCCAATATTTGTTAATGTAATCTCAGCAGATTCCATCAACTGATAATATGCTTTTACAAAGTCTAAAAATAATGGGTGATCTTCAAGTACAAAATCAGGTACTTGTGAATTTATAAGGTTTGATATTTTATCGTAAAAGTTGGCCATTTCATCTAATAACTACTAGTCGTGGTATATCCTATACCAGCGTTTGCTGAGCCTCCTACTAACGTATCAGACTCTACCGTAATTGAACTATTTGCAACATCAATATCTAATACTTGATTTCTTATAGGAACAACATCATTTGAGTCAGGTTTAACCGTAACTTCTATAACCGTAGAAGCTACACCTCTAACATTTTCTATATTAGAAACATTTAAAGAATTTATCTCAACTTTACCTGTTGAGTAATCTATTGTACCTTGTGTGCTGTTTGCGTATGATCTAACAGAACCATCGTTTTTATATCTTCTCACATTACCTTGACCGTCATCATCTAAAAAGAAAACGTCTGTAGTGTTGCCATCAATTTTAAATCCTGTTGATTCTAAAATACCACCAGAAGCAGAATTGTGACCTGAATGTGGATTGTATAATGCGTTTGCAAAGTTAATTGTATATTTTGTAGAACTGCCTATTGTTGGTACAAAAGACTTTCTCATTTTAATTGTAGTTATGTTAGATAAAATACTTGTGTCTGTATCATCAATCAAACCAGTTAGTTTTGAATATCTAAAAATTGTATCAAATGATTGTAAAGTAGTTGCGTTATATTCTGTTATGGTTGTAATAACGTTTGATTTGATTGTGTCAGCAGTTTTAGGTGTATTTGTGTCATCAAACTTAACGTTAGATGTAATTATTAAATCTGTTGTTTCAGGATCAATAATAACTGGTGTAACTGAAGCAACTGAATATTTTTTTAAATCTTTTACTATTCTTTCTTTTGTAGCTTCTGTAAGATTAGAACCACTTGTTGGTAGTATAGAAAGATAAACTCTACCGTAGAATGGAACATCATTATCTTCACCACCCCAAGCACTAACTGATTGTGTGTTAGCATAAAGTTGTTTTACTTTTGATTTGTAATCTTCTACCGTAACTGCTCTATCTTGTGACGCATAAAAACTAGGTGCATTAAATTTAATACTTTGTAAACTTTCAGGTTCAGCACCACCTTGTGCTGATGAATTAACGGTTGTAGTTATATCTGTAAAACCAGAAATAGAACCTGCTAATGTAAATGAAGTTGCACCATTAGCTTCTGTTTTATTAGTTACAACATAACTTACATTAATTATATTACCATCTTCTAAAGATTTACCAATGATACCATCACCAAAGTATATTTCAAATTGACCGTCTTCAGCCTCTTGGCAGAAATAAACTTTTGATGTGCTATCTAATTCTGTTATTGAAGTTGCTTTTTTGTATGTGTTTTGTGTTACGTCCGATGTACTATTTTGTACAACAACTTTTATTGTAGTTGTATCTGCTCTATCACTCGGTATTAAAAATCTTTGGTCAATATCTGTACTATCATATGTGTAAGAATAAGTTACATATGTACCTTCGTAAACATCTAAACTTTGACAAGTGTAAACACCATCAATTGGTTGTACAACTTTATCTGATACTGAAACAAAAGCGTAAGTTAAGCCATCTATTGATGTAGTAAATTTTGTACCTGCAGGAATTGTTATTGTTGATCCTGTACCATCGTTGATTACTAATTTTAAATCAGCGATTGGTGCTCTAGCTGAGTTTGGTGTGTAACCTACTAGTTTAGCCAATGACGCAACACTTGATCTTAATTGTGCTGTGTCCATAAACATTTCGTTTGCTACGAAATTTGTATTGTAAGCTAAATAGTGTGTGTTGTAAGCAAGTAGATCAAGCAATATTGCCATTGAACTACCTTCAAAGTTGTAATCTTTAAATTCGTTTTGATTTGATAAAAATCTTTTGAGTGAACCTTTTATATTCTCAAAATCTAATTCTGAAATTTCTAGTTTATGTTGTCTTGCCATCTTATCTTACTCTTTGTAAAAATGTTGATACCGAAAGAGGTTCTTCTACGCCATTAATTAAAAATGAAACCATAATATCTAACCCATTATTTGTTTCATCTTCAGTAACAATAACATCTTCTACCGAAACTCTAGGTTCATATTTTTCAATTGCCATAGCCACTCTATCTTTTATGAGTACCATAACAGGTTCAGTTAAATTCTCAAATAAGAACCCTCTTAAATTACAACCAAAGTCAGAATTAAAAGGTCTTTCGTATCTATTTGTTAAGATTATATTCTTAACTGCTCTTTTTATGGCCTGAACATCAAATAACTTTGCAACATCTTTAGTTGCAGGATTTTTAGTAAAACTTAAATTCAAATCGCTGTAAATACGATTTGATCGTTTACTCTTATTCGTTGTCGTTGCGTCATAGTTTGAAAAGGCCATAGCAATATTTATATGACTTTACTGACCATTTACTAATACATTTAAAGAACCTGAAATCATTGCACCTGCGTCAGCACTATCTCCTACACGTCCCCAAGGTATACCACCTATTTTAACGTTATCTGATCCTACATTTAAGTTTGCAACATGGGCAGGACACAACGGAGCAGGTGGAAAAGTGTGAGATACGGTAGGAGTGCCTTTTACAGCACCTGGAATTGCATTTGCCTTAACCGTTCTTACTAATGAAGTTGATAAATTAGTGATTCCAGTACAAACATGACCTGTACTCAATGGATCACCTTCTCTAACTGCCATATTACCCTCTTTGTCTTGCTTCTAACGCTGCTTTTCTTGCTAATCTTCTTTGTTCAATAATAATTGATTGGCGAATCTTTCTTCCTACTGGTATTTTTATCGAATCTACGATTTTTTTGCCTTTTTTACTGATATATTCAACTCCAATAATTTTATCCTTGAAATCCCCTTGTACGGACATAGTGGCTTTCTTCAAACTCAAGGCTTCCTTCTCTTTTTCGTCACCCGATTCGTTCCAAAACTTAAAAATTCTCATTTTTTTCATAATTTCCTCATATTTTGATGTTTTTTTACTATTTATAAGGGTTTTTAGAGAACAAAATGAGAACATTTGCCATTTTTTTCCATTTTTTGCTTGATTTTTCAGTAAAAATACGGTATTATGATAGTATATGAAAACAACAAAGGAAAAAAACACTATGAATACAATATTTTCTATAACTACTATACTTTCGGCAATACTTGCCGTTGGTTTTATTGAAGATTGTGGCGGTCATTGTATGGGAAATGAGAACTGGACAATGTTTGCTGTAATGTTTACTTCAACTATCGTATTTGCTGTATTATCAGTAATGACTATGAAGGAGAATCAGTAATGTATTATATTTCAGAACTACATATGGGTGGTCCTACACTAGATTACAAGTTAATGGACTCTACTGATTGTTGGGGACCTTATAAATCACTTTCAAAAGCAAGAAAAATGTTTAAAGAAAAAGTATATAAAAATAAAAACTTAAACCATTGGGATTTTATGATTAGAGGACCTTATAGAACTAACAGATTAGGTCATAAAACAGAATGGTACAACGTAAAGAGTAAATAGTATGTTTAGACTTTGGTTATTTTTTGTTATATTACAATTTTTATTAAGTGTCGGTGTTGTATTTGCTAAAGATATTAAATCATATTCTGAAATACCAGAAGACGCAAATCCTAATTATGAAGTATTAGAACATTATCTTAAAAAATATATTAGTTATTCTGATATAAAAAATAGACCTTATAAATTTACAATTACACCAAACAACCCAAAAGAATTAATCCTTGATTTAACCACAGATGAATATGTTATTAAACAATTAAATAAAACTTCTATGATAAGTTATTTAATGTATGAAGATGGTGAGATTGTTATAGATGAAATTACTCCTAAAGATAGATTCGGTCATTTATTTACTAATGAAACACTTTGGGTTTCTAACTCTGCTGGTAAATCTATTATGTCATATGTTTATGGACATGCTGTTTGTAGAGGACATGTTGATGGTATACATCAAACTATGAATTGGGATATATTAGAAAATACATTATACGAAGGACAACCAATAATTAATATTTTAAACATGGCACCTGGTGATAAAAAAGTTAAAATAAAAAGAAACATCAATATGTCATCTTTAGAAAGTCTTTTAGAAACTGAATACAAAAATGTTAAGGCAACAAAAAGTAAATATAATTATAACAATGTAAATACAAATCTTATTGCTAGTTACCCTTTATATAAAATGGGTCTTAATGAATATGAAAAAATGTTAAATGAAATTTTTGCTGATAAGATAGGAATTGAACATAACGTAGTATTCTATAAACCAAGAGAAGCAGGAGAAGATGAAGCTTCTGTAACTTACGGTATGCACATATCAAGGTATGATTATTTAAGAATTGCTATTGCAATGTTAAATGATTGGAATAATAATACTTGTGAAGGACAATATTTAAAATCTCTATACGAAAACAAGATAAAGAAAAATGAAGACTATAGAGATAAAAACGAAGCGTTTTCTAAACCTAAATATTATGCAGGTCAATTCCATACATTTAAAAACAAAAAAATATTTGTATTAGATGGTTATGGAGGTCAAACAATTTCAATTGACTTTGATAATAATACGATTATATCAACACTTGCAATCCATAGAGATTTCAACTGGATGAAATTAGTACACTCTAAATTTTAATCTTTTACGTTTACGTTTCTTAACAACTTTTGGTTGTTCTTTCTTTTCAGGCAATATAGCACCTGTCGTAATATAGTGTAATGTTAAAGGACTATTAGGATCGTAATGTTCGTATTCGCTACGTTTTCTTTTCACGGAGTTTATTTTTATTTATACTTTTAAAACTCTATGAGCGAACCATTTTAGAAATCTTTTTATATGACCGTTTACGTATTTGTTGAAAAAGTACCTGACAAATCTTACAAGTATTAATATCGGACTAGACAATACATCAAACGCAATAAGCCCTACATCTACAAATAGATCAATCCAATGATCTACGGTAGACCACTTCTTAAATTGTTGCCATTTGTTTTTAGTCCATTTAATCATTAATAACTGATTGGCCCAACACAGAATGCTAGTCCCAAAAACATAAGAATTAAAATTCCTGTAAAGTAGTAATTCATACCTACCTCGTTTTTAATAAGTGTTTTAATTTTTCGTACCAATATATACCACCATCTCGTAGTGACTCATTGGCCTCCCTTAATGTTTCAAGTTTCTTAACTAAATCTTTTAGTTGTTTTTTATCTAGTGTTTTTTTGCGTTCTACAATCTTCTCTAATTTACTTATAACATTGTCAATCTTTATACACGTCAAAGGAGGTACTTTAGGTGCCTTCTTCTTTAGAGAAGATATAGTAATTTTCTTTGGCTTTTTTGCCATACTATTCTCCTTTTACAATGTTCGGAAATTAATATAAGATTATGTTATTAATATTTATAATAAATAGTCAAATGAATGATGAAATTAAAAAGGCGATTGATATATGTAAACTTGCTCAACGTAATTATGATTTAAAAAAAAGATTACCTCATAATGATTTAGAAACATTAATTTACGTAGCGACAAATAGTCCCTCTAAACAAAATGAAACACATTTTAATTTAAGAGTATATACTGATCCTGCTAGAATACAGGCCATATATGATAGAACAAAAAACTTTACGTTTTCTACAAACACTAGGACTGAAGAAATATTTACAACAACAGGTGTACAGAAAGATCAAAAGTATTCTGTAACTAATTCTCAAATAAAAGCAAACGTTGTATTTGTATATTGTGATGATACAAGAAACATACGTGGTGGCACGCACTTAACAGCATTAAGAGAAGACGCAGGACCTATAGCCAAAGAAACACTATTTGAACAAAAGGCAATGTCAATAGGAATATCATCTGGTCAATTAGTTATGGCTGCAGCCTTACTAGGATATAAAACAGGTTATTGTAGTGCCTTTGAAAAGACAGGTAAAGATTCTGTACAGAATTTATTACAGACAGAATCAGAACCTAGACTAATTGTAGGTGTAGGTTATCCAGACCCTAATTTAACACGTAAACAACATCCTGATGTTTACAATAAAGATATAGGTATCAAAGAAGGTAAACATGGTAAAGATGATGAAAATTGGGTATACCCTAGTATGATAGAAGAAGATATGATAAAAGAAGCGTATTATAACTATCAAAAAATAGACGTATGGTTGAATGATGAGAAGGTTGACATTAACAAAATTTAATGATATAATATGACTAAAGAGGTAAAAATAAAACCTAGGTGTTTGACGTTTCCTATGACAGATCCTGAACATATGCCAGCTGCATATACTTCAGATGGTTATATGTTACCTTGTTGTTGGTTAGATCAACCTGAACTAGATGATGACGTAAAAAAGATGGGATTAAGAAATGAAAATCTTGCTTTAAAAAACAATAGTAAATTAGAAGATATATATTCTTCTAAAGAATGGACTAATTTTTTTGATATAGTAGTTAATAAACCAGAAAAGGCTATGAACTATTGTCAATACAAATGTGGTAACGCAAAATGGATCCCAAAGACATAAGAATTAAACCTAGGTGTTTGACTTTTCAACCTAAAAGTTATCATAAACCAGCTGCATATACAGCAGACGGTTATATGTTACCTTGTTGTTGGTTAGATGATCCTAAAAACGACCACGCTTTAGAGAATGAGTTTCATATGAAAGATGAACACCTTGCTCTGAAAAATGTAGAGAAGATAGAAGACATATATGGTTCAAAGGAATGGGCACACTTCTTTGATACCTTAATAAATAACCCTAGTTGTGCTATGAAACAATGCCAATACAAATGTGGCAATAGAGAAAAAGACACATACAAAAGATGAGAATATTAATTATACTATCAATATTATTTTTAACTGCTTGTTCATCTACAGGTAAACCTATCAAAGAACATAGATTTATTGTGAGTGCTGTAAAACAAGTTATATCGCCAGGAATAGGATTCGGTAAATGAACGGACAAGAACTAGCAGAATTTTATATCAAAAATCAAAAGCTATCTTCACCTAATATGGATCTATCGCATAGATGTATATTACGTTGCCCACAATGTTTACGACAAAAGGTAGAAGGTCTTCCTAGAATAGCAAGATCGTTTGATATAGGTAAACCAGAGTTTAGAAAAATATTAAATTACTATGATAATCAGATTACTTTCTGTGGTCAAATATCTGACCCAATATATCATCCTGACTTTCTTGCATTTTTAGAAATGATGGATGGTTTAGGTAAAGGTTTAAGAGTTGCAACTAATGGTACTAATACAAAAGGCATGGATGAAAAGTGGTGGGAAAAAGCATATAGTTATGGTCTAGGAGAAAATTGTTGGTACTTTGGTGTTGATGGTTTAGATGAGAAATCAGAATTGTATCGTATAGGTTCTAACTTTAAACAAGTATGGGAAACTATGAAAATGGGAGTACAATATGGCCACCCTATTGTATGGCAATATATTATCTTTGGTTACAATGAACATGAAATAGAACAAGCAAAAGAGATTGCACATAAAGAAGGTATAACATTATTACTAATTAAAACAAATAGAGGTTTTGATCCTAGAAGTAGAAATTTAAGAAAGAACGTACAAAAGGCATATGAGAACTTTAACGTGCCTAGTGAAAAGAATAGAGTTAAAAAAATAAAAAGCGAAGAATACTTTAACGTTACACCTGAACTAGAACGTTGGAGAAAAGTAAGACAAGGAGCATTTAAATGATCTTAAAATATGGTAACCAAGAAATTGATTTTTGGAATTTAAAAGAACAAATAGATAAATCACCACATAAGGAACAAGCATTAAAAGATATTGTATTTGATGATGACTTTTTACCTAAACAAGTTGTAGTATCATTATCAGGTGGCGCTGACTCAGCGTCTGCTACATATCTTACATTAAAACACTTTCCACAAATAGAAATATTTCCTTTTATGTGTAATGACGTAAACGCTCCTAAAGACGCTGACGCAGCTAGAGAAATAACTGAATACTTACAAAAGAAGTTTCCTAATGGTAAGTTAAATGATATAACAATAAAAGATTTTAACGATAGAGAAGTAGGTGGTTACTGGCCTCAAGCAAAAGAATTAAAAGCTTCTGATCCTGAATTGTATGGTAATATGTCAATAGTAGCAATGGCAAAGATTATACAATTAGATGAATTAATACCTAACTTTATGAAAGAGTTTAAAGGACCTATAAGACTAGATGGTATGACAGCAAACCCACCTGTTAATATACGTATGGCATTTGGCGATTATGTAAAAGCAAGATTTCCAGAATATAACTTTAGTGCTAAAGATATTGAAAGAGTACAAGGAGAAACTAGACGTGATAATCCAAATAAACCTAACATAACATACAACGTATATCAACCGTACATAAATGTAAATAAAAGATTTGTTGCTGGTGTATATAAGGAAGAAGGTCTAATGCAAGACTTATTTCCTATGACTAGAAGTTGTGTAGGTGGTGGAAATGAAACTAGAGATTTTACTGCTTGGTGTTGGAAGTGTTTCTGGTGTTATGAAAAAGCATGGGCGTTTAATCTACCACGTACCCATAATGCTTAAATTCATTATCATAAACTTTCATAAACTTATCACGTATTACTTGTAAATCAAATTTTTTATAATACGTTTCATACTTAATAGTAAATGGTTTATAATTTTCTTCCATAACAAAATTGTTTTGTCTATGTTTAGCTACAAACCAATCTGTAAGTATTTCATCATTTAGATCCTCTAACCAATGATTCATAATAAGGCTTTTATCATAATTACCTTTTAGATAATACGTAATAATTTCTTCTTCAAAATAATTAACATGAGAACAAAATTTATAAAATAATTGTTCATTATGTACAAACTTTGGATTTACTAATTGTATTGTAGATTTTAATGTTTCTTGTGAATGTTTACCTTCTATATTATGCCACGGTGCTTCTGTAGAGGCTTGACCTTTATAAGTATCGCCTGTTTTATTTTTTCTATAAGCAGTAGCAACCGTAGTATGAAATAAAAAACTCATATAGGCTTTCCATATGTTTTTTCTTCTTAATAAAAAGATTTTATAACCATCATAAAATTCTTTAAACCAATCAAAAAGTTTATCATGTTTTTGACGTGATGGTAAGTCTATAGTATCCATAAGGTGAGGTGCGTGAAATATAGAAAAAATATCTAAATTAAAAGTATTACGTGTGTCTTCAAAATAACGTATAAGTTGATTAATACCTAAATGAGAAAATGGAAACTCACCATCATGGTTGCTAAAAACTTCAGATGACCATATAGATGGAAATAACATACCATTAGTTTTGTAATGTTCTCTTATATAATTACCTACATAATGCGAACCACTACGAGGCATAGAGATTAATATAGGTGTTTTTGATTTATCAATCATCCTTTAGATTTTCTTTGAAATATTTATCGTACTTATTAGGCTCATCTTTTAAAGCGTCACCATAGGGACTATCTTTCTTTTGACTTATGTTAGGCCATATCTCGCTATACTTCTTATTTACCTCTAACATATGGGGATCTGATAATTCGGATTCTTCTTGTATTGCTTCAATAGGACATTCAGGCTCGCATACGCCACAATCAATACATTCATCGGGATTAATAACAAGCATATTTTCGCCTTCGTAGAAACAATCAACAGGACAGACGTCCACACAATCCATCAACTTACATTTAATACATTTTTCATTTACTACGTAGGGCATATAACAAATTCCGCACAAGTTAACATTTAAGTATTCGCACAGATAAGCGAAAAATTTTTAGACGCTAAAACTCTCACCACAGCCACAACTGCTCTTACTATTAGGATTAGTTATCTTAAATTCAGACGAAAATGTGTCCTCTACCCAATCAAGTTTAGTACCTAGTAAATACATTTCTAATTCTAAAGACGCTATTAATATATCGCCTAATAGACAATCAGTATCTTCCCTTGTATCAGTAGTTTCCCATTTATATTCAAAGCCTGCACATCCACCACCCTTAATATCTAATCTCACATAACGAGTGCCTGCCTTATTTGCTATGTAAGATAATCGTTTGATTGCGTTTTCTGTTAGCTCTAGCATGGTTCTTTCGGTTTCAACATAACTATGTATAATATATCATATCCTCACAATTTGTCAAGCTAAAACTCCTTCTCTATGTTAATCGTTGCTTTTTGATCGGTATCTAATGACGCCGACACTTTGACACAGCCAGTTAATAACGTAAAAATTAGCACGAAAAAAATTCCTATATATAAAACCATAAAAGCCGCTCCCTTATATCTCTATGTTACTTACTACTTTTATAGATTA
>CEVB01070961.1_pt1 | contig 13957 bp, 7 predicted proteins | sample 531381 | NCBI WGS metagenome assembly CEVB01 (sample SAMEA2622763, study PRJEB7988) | marine metagenome | biome: marine biome (ENVO:00000447); feature: surface water layer (ENVO:00002042); material: "saline water (ENVO:00002010), including plankton (ENVO:xxxxxxxx)" | depth 5 m | reverse complement strand
CGCTCAGGCAAACTCGATTCAAACCGGCGGCGCAAGGTGGCAAAAGCGGCAGACAATTCGGCTTTGGATTTAGCACTACTCAAGCGTTTTCTCCTTTATTATCTGCAGACAACGCTATTACGGCGATGGGCAAACTGACTACGAAGCTGGTTCCTACACCGGGCTGAGAGCTAAAGTTAATACTGCCCTGCATTTGCTGCACTAACTCCTTACAAATTGCCAGCCCCAAGCCGGTACCACCATTTTGTCGCTGATTTGAGCCATCGGCCTGAGCAAAACGCTCAAATACCCGGTGCTGAAACTCCGGAGCTATACCGGCACCTTTATCCAACACTATAATTTGAACCTTATCTTCCTGCTGCTCTGCACTTAACTTGACCTCACTGCCGGCAGGTGAAAACTTAATCGCATTTGACAGTAAATTTGTCAGCACTTGCTGCAAGCGCAGTGCATCAGCCAGTACTATTGGTGTATTACTAACTTCAATAACCAAATCAACATGATGTTGCATTGCAAACGGCTGTATATTATCCACTGCTTGCTGAAGCTCGGCTACTACCGCCAGCGGCTGGATATCAAACGGCATTTTGCCTGCTATTAACTTTTCCATATCCAGTAAATCATTAATTAACTGTGCTAAGCGCTCACTGTTACTTGAGGCTATATCCAGTAAACGATGCATAGCATCTGGTACCTGGCCCAGCTTGTTAGAGTTAAGTAGACTTAACGCACCTTTAATGGCTGTTAGCGGGGTGCGTAATTCATGGCTCACCGTCGAGATAAATTGATCTTTTAGTTGTTGTAGTTCAATGCGCTCGGTTACATCCTGCACTGAACCAACCATAATCTGCTGCGGGTTTTGCTCTGCAGGCAGCATTTTGGCCAGCTCATGTACCCAACGTATGCTGCCATCCGGCCTGATAATACGGTGCACTACGTCGTGCAAACCGGTTTCCAGCGCTTTTTGTTCACTATCGGCAACCAACTGCCGGTCGTCCGGGTGCAGTGTACTTTTAAACAACGCCACGCTGGGAACCACAGAGTCTTCCAGGCCAAAAATCTGGTAAATCACCGGTGACCACCAGAGCTCACCGGTTTTTAGCGAGGCCTGCCAAAAGCCCATTTGCGCGGTTTCACTGGCGATATCCAGCCGTTGCTGGCTAAGTCTGTATTCTTTATTTAACCGCTCAAGCTCTAAATAATGCTGCTTCTTGGCAGTAATATCTTCAATGTAACCGTGCCACAAGGTACTGCCATCCGGCATGCGCTCCGGTGTAGCGCGGCCAGACAACCATGCCTGTCTGCCATTTGCATAACAAACCCGATATTGGTGCTGCCATACACTCATGGTTTTAGCAGAGTCTTCAATACTGGCAGCAAGATCTGCAAGATCTTCAGGTACAACCCTGTTAAGCACTTCAGATGCATCCTGTTTTACCTGATCTGCCGACACGCCGTAAATATGCTTTATATTGTCGCTGGCATAAGGAAAGGCTAAACGGCCATCCGGCCATTGCTGATATTGATATACTACGCCGGGTAGCTGTGATGTTAATTTAAGTAACTGCTGTTTTAAAGATTTCTCTTCAGTAATGTCAAGAATAAAACCGTCAAGGCAAATAACTTCACCATTTCCAGCATATTCCGCCTGGCCACGCTCCTCTACCCAACGCGTTGTGCCGTCTTTGTGCAACACCCGGTATTGCAATAACCAGTTGCGCTTTTCGGCTATGGCACTGTTTACATCAAGTTCAAGCCTACTTTGATCATCCGGATGAATAACACTGGCATAGCTGCGTACACTGTTATTAATAAAATCGCTGGCCGGATAACCCGATAGCGGGTCAATACTGCCGCTCATAAACAGCATGGTCCAGTCACTGTCAGCTTTGCAGCGGTACGTAATGCCGGGGATATTAGCCACCAACGCCTGAAACTGGTCGCGACTGGCTTTTAATTCCAACTCGGCCTGCTTCTGCTCTGTTATGTCAGCATGAGTGCCGTACATCATCAATGGTTTACCATCCTCGGTCCAGCTAATTACCCGGCCACGGTCATGTACCCATACCCAATGCCCGGCTTTATGTTTCATCCGGCATTTACAGTCATAAAACGCTGACTGACCGGTAAAATGCTGCTCCAGTAAACGTCCGGACTCTGGCAGATCATCCGGATGCGCCAGTTTAAGCCAGGTATTGATATCTATCGGCGCGAGCTCGTCCAGGGTATAACCAATTATCTCGGCCCAACGTTCATTAAATATCGTCTCGCCCGTTTGCACATTCCACTGCCAGGTACCAATACGGGTGCCTTCTAATACCGAGCGATACATCAGCTCACTGGCGGCTAGTTGGCTGTGAGCTTGCTCCTGCAACCGGTCACTAATTTCCTGCTCCACGGCATCAGCAAAGCTGCGTAAAATTTGCCGTTCAGTAGCAGTTAAATGGCGCGGTTGGGGCTCTATAATGCATAAAGTACCAATACGCTGGCCGTTAAAGTGCAGCGGCGCACCGGCATAAAAACGGATAAAGGGTGCACCGGTAACCAGGGGGTTATTAACGAAACGCGGGTCCTGCACAGCATCCGGCACTTCAAAAATATCGCTGGCTAAAATAGCATGACCACAAAATGAGATATTACGGCCGGTTTCGCAGGCATCCAGGCCCTGACGCGACTTAAACCACTGCCGCTCACTATCAACCAGCGATATCAGCACAATATCGGTATTCAGGCATTGCTTGACAAGACCCGTTAATCTATCAAAACGGGGGCCTGCCTCAGTATCAAGCAAGGCCGCATCTGAAAGTGCCTGCAGGCGTAAGGTTTCATTTTCTGGCTTTAGCGGTGACTGCATTATGCCCCCAACGACGTTGAATGATTTGCCCCAGCGGGCAACTCAGTGCCAGTTTGCCCATCATAACGCTGAAAACGCAACCAAAACGTCGAGCCTTTACCGGCTATTGATGTAAAACCGATTTGCCCCGCCATGATTTCCGTCAATTCTTTACTGATTGCCAAGCCAAGGCCGGTGCCCCCCTGGCGGCGGGTATTAGCAGCATCGCTCTGAGCAAACTTTTCAAAAATGCGCGGTTTAAAATCCTCCGCTATACCGTCCCCCTGATCAATGACGTCTATGTATATAGTTGTTGTATCGGCATAGGCCCGCACAGTTACCGATGCGCCTGTTGGTGAAAACTTAATAGCATTTGACAATAAGTTAGTGGCCACCTGGACAAAACGGACAGCATCCAACTTTGCCAATAACGGCTCTGCTGCAAAATCGCTAACCACTGCTACTTTATACTGTGTTGCATAACCGGCAATGTCGTTAATTGCCTGCATCAGCAATGGCTGTATTGGTTGCAGCTCAAGTGTAAGCTGAAACTTGCCTGCAGTAAGTTTTTCAATATCCAGTAAATCATTAATTAGCCTAGCCAGACGCTTACTGTTACTCTCGGCCAGTTGTAGTAGGTTAGCCACCTTTACCGGCAGCTCTCCGAGCTTGCCAGAGTTTATCATGCGCAAAGCGGCATATAAGGACGTAAGCGGTGTACGCAGTTCGTGGCTTACTGTCGAGATAAATTCATTCTTCAGTTTTTCGTGGCGATTACGCTCAGATATATCTTTTGCCACGCCCAAATAGCCACTGATATCACCATTTGCTTCAACAATAGGCGTAACAGTAAGCGATACCGGCACTCTGTCGCCATCTTTACGCACATAGTGCCATTGCCGGGTTTCGCTGCCTTGTTGTTCAGCCATTACAACAAAAGCCCGAAAACCAGTAACTGGCTGCTGCAACAGCTCTGTTAATTGCTGCGAGCGTTGCTCAAACTCTTCATCTACATGCAAAATAGCCGGTGTTTGCTTACCAACCAACTCCTCTGCGGTGTAGCCCAGTAGCTTTTCGGCACCACGGCTAAAATAACTGATCTGCCCGTCACTATTGGTGGCAATAATAGAAAAATCGGAAGCCGCAGCTAAAATAGCCTCTAGCTGACTGTTAGCCTGCTGCAATTGCTGAGTTCTTTCATCAACTTGCCGCACCAGGTCCGATTGATTCGCCTTGCTGATATTAAACGCTGATGTCAGCTCACGGCTCATAGCCCGCAAATTAAGCCCCAGGGTGTTATATTCGGCGACGATACTCGCCGGTATGTCGCTTTCTGCCCCGGAAGCAATATCAACCTGCAACTTTTCGCTGACAAGTGCCAAGCGGTGTAAGGGGTCACTTATCGCTTTGCTAAGCCAGTTGGCTATCAGAGTCGCCAGTAATAAAAAACTCACCAAAAGTAATAACTGCCTGGTACTGTCCTGTTCCAGTTTGGTCATCACCTCTTTGGCACTGTGCTCCAGCACTATAGCGTTAATGCCCGGTAAGTCAGCTGTAGGATGCACTAAAACATAGCGGCTTTGCCGCCAGCGCTGCAGCAGCGGCGATATAGCTACGGGTTGCCAGTGCGAAAATCCCGCTTGAGGTATGTCGGCAGTTGATATATCAAAGCTTTTTATTAAACCTGCCCGGCTAACAACACTACCGCCGGAATACAACAACTGCACGCCGTAGCTGTCATCTGGTAATAAAGCCTGCAGCAGCTTAGCTATATCAGCCTCATTGACCGGCTGCCCCAATGCCTGCAATTGCTTTTGCAAAGTGACAGCTAACAACTGCAATCTCTGTTCAACACTGTACATGTACTCGGCTTGCAACTTGCGCGCATCCAGCAGCAAGGGCACAAAACCGGCAAATAAGGTTAAAGCAATCAGAATATGAAATAACCACTGGCGTAAACTGGTAAGCGGCAAGGCCAGATGCCGCCGGGTCGGCTGTTGCGACTGCAACACCAGTATCAGCAAACTGGCCAACAAAACATTAAAAACGCCATTTGTCATCTGTTTCAGCGCAATAAGCACTGAGGTCTGCCAATTGATGTCCAAGCCATAGGTATACAACAAACTGACAGCAGGTAAGCCGGCAACTAACCAGAATAGCAAGTCTTGCTGCACCAGATTAAAACCTTTGTCAGGCCGCCAGCGCCAGCTTAACCAGATAATTTCCGCTGTAAAAACCAGCAAGGCGTATGGGTGCCCCCAAATAGCCAGCGTCACAGCTGCAGCCGCACCACCGGCAATAATTGCTGCCACCCGACCTAACACTAACAACGCCAGCACCGCTACAGCTGAGCCAAAAATAAACTCGACACTGAAAAACAGCGGTAACCGGGTGTAATTTAAGCCAACTGCAGCGATTAAAAATAGCAACACAAGCAGCATATATCCTGTGCCCGCTTTGCTTACAACCCACTGCTTAGCCGCAATTGTCATAATACTAAACCTTTAACCGGCGGTTCGTTATACGTTATGTTGTTGATACAGTTGGCTTAAAGTGTCGCCAAGTTCCATCGGCTCAAACGGTTTTTCAATGATGCCTACCGCACCGGCATCTAAGTAACGCTGCTTTTCAGCTTGTTGGATTTTTGCCGTCATAAATACAACCGGTATTTTTGCTAATGCCGGAATTTGTCTCAGCGCTGCCAATGTTTGCAAACCATCCATTTGCGGCATCATTACATCAAGCAAAATAAGCTGCGGCGCAAATGCCTCAGCCTGCGCCAGTGCGCTCTGGCCACTGTCACAACTTAGTAAGGTAAAACCGGCTACATCGGTAAGCGCAATTTCAGCCACCGCGCGGATTGACTCATCATCTTCTACATGCATTATCCGTTCAAGCGCCATATGCAGCCTCTTTTATGCTTAATTAAGAATGTTTTTCAAATACTTTGCCAATACTTCGGTATTAATGCGGCTTTTACTATATACCGCCCGCACTTTGGCTTTATTTTCCGCACTGAGATCTTGCGCGGAAAAAATCACTACCGGAATATCGCCCTGATTAGCGGCTATATCAGGTAACACATCGATACCATTGCCATCGGGTAGCCCCAAATCCAATAAAATTACATCGAACCTGTGCTGTTGTAGTGTTTTTCTTGCCTGCGCCAGTGATCCTACCGCCTGATAATCGCACAGACTTTCCAGCTGTATGCGCATAATAGTGACAATATCCTGATCATCTTCAATATGTAAAATGCGTTGATAGCGATTTTTTGTTGGCAACTGGCTTAATAGCTGCCCCAGCTTAACACTTAGCAATTCAGGGGTAACCGGCTTCTCCAGCCAGTCGAGTGCGTGGGCCAGCGCTGCTAACTGCAATTTGCCGTGCTCGACAAAAGCAGAAATAACCAGTACCGGCAAATTTGCCGTTGCCGGGTTATCGCGCAAGTGCAGAAAGAAGTCGGCACCACTGTCGTTATGCAGCTTTAAATCCAGTGTCAGTGCAACATAGCTGTGACTGGCTAACTTTTGCCAGGCTGTCGCCGTATCTGGCGCCCAGTCCGGCGCATAGTGCTGGGCGCGCAAAAACTCACACAACAGGTGAGCGGTATCGGCATCATCCTCTAACACCAGCACGGCATCACCTTGCTCTGCTTGTACTTCAGGTTGATACAACGGCAGATCCAGCCAGAATGTTGCCCCCTGGCCGGCAGCCGATTTAACGCCGACATCGCCACCTGAATGCAGTGCAATTTCGCGGCTTATAGCCAGGCCAAGGCCGGTGCCACCTTTAGCCTGGTTATCCGCATGATTAAGCTGCGAAAACCGTTTAAACAGCTGCTGTTGGTCGGCTGCGGCAATGCCAGGCCCTTGATCCTGCACCGATATTCTCACTTTTTGCCCTTGCAATTCGGCGCTTAGGGTCACTTCAGCGCCAGACGGGGAAAATTTTACCGCGTTGGATAAAAAGTTCGTCAACACTTGCTGAATACGGGCAGTGTCTACCCATAGCTGAACGTCAGGCGCGGCCTGCAGGGTTAAACTGATATTGTGCTGCTGGGCAAAGGGCTGATGCTGCTCCAGCGCCTCGTGTAATAAGCGTGGTAAAGCCACTGCGGCTTCATCAAAGCGCATTTTACCTGCCATCAGTTTTTCAATATCTAACAGATCGTTAATCAGCAGGTTTAAGCGCTGGCTGTTTTTGTGGGCAATACTAAGCAATTTTTCCGCTTTTGTGCCAAGCGCACCACCGGCACCGCCGAGCACTAAGCCGAGTGAGCCACTTATTGAAGTTAACGGCGTTCTGAGCTCATGGCTTACGGTAGAGACAAAGTCATCTTTGAGTTTTTCCAGGCGTTTAATTTCGCTGATGTCTTTAATAATGGTCCAGATAAATTTTTCGTCGCCGGCATCACTAAACAGTACGCCATTAAGTTCTATGTCTATCAAGTCACCATTTTTATGGCGGTATTGCTTAACATAAGGGCCGTAGCGGCCGGTGTCTGTAAGTGCTTTTAGCTGCTGTTGTTCTGCATCGGCATAACATTCCGGGGTTAAATCCCAGTAACTAAGCTGTTTTAACTCCTCTGGTGTATAACCCACCAGTTGCTCCATGGCGGGGTTTGCTTCAATGTAAGCACCATCACTAAAACGGTTTAATAAAATAGGCAGCGGCGACAACTGATACAGTGCTGACAGTTTTTGCTCTTGTTGTTTTAGCAAAGCTTGTTGATCTGCTACCTCATGGCGGGCCTGGCGGCGCAGGTACGATACCAATAACACCCCCAGCGCCAGCAAAAATAAGGTTGCGGCAAACCAGATTAGCCAAATAAGTTTGTCGGCTTTTTGCTGGGTATTAATTTGCGCTGTAACATCCTGCCAGCTTACGCTAAGTAAGCGGGCCTCAGCCTGGTCTTCGCCCCAAACCGGCATTGGCAGCAGCGAGACTAAATAGTCTCTGCCATCATAATTAAGCAGCAACTGCTGCCGTTGGGTTAACTGACGCGGCAAGGCATTGGTGTCGAGCCAGAAGCGCAACAGCGCAGATGACACTGCTGTGCTCCAGCCTTCGCCTTGATACCAGTTGTTCTGCATGTCTTTACTAAGCACAGCCGTAATATCAGATGCCACCAGCATTGCCATCGACATCACAGCGGATGTGTTTTCACTGCCGCCAGCGGCCAAACCGGTTTGAACCTGTTGAAATACTTTTTGTAAATCTACACCCAGCTCAATAGCGCCCTGCACCAAGCCCTGCGGGTCTTTTACCGGCACCACGGCACGCAGCCCCAAACCATGCTTGCCAAGCTCAATGCCGACAGTATTTTTACCGCTGTTAAGGCTTTGAATTACTAAGGGGCGTATATCGGCAAGCCGGTCGCTGTGCCTCTCTGGCCGGTGCGCGCGTAAAAAGGTGTAGGCATCAGGTGCCAAATGCAAATGCAATTGGCTGGCAGCATAAGGCTGTAAGGTTTGCCAGTAATGGTTTAATAGTGGTGACACCTGCTCGCGCAGTGGGTTAAGTGCCGCTGCCGGTTCGTTTGCACGATAGCGCTCAGCCGCCGCCAGTAGTAATTGTTTAATGTGCTGATCAGATGCCACAAGCTGCGCCGCTACCATCACCCGCTGCCTGGCATCATAATTTACTTGCGCTAACTGGTTAAATTGCAACTGGTGTAAGTGGCTTAACCGGGCAGCAAAACTCTGCTGGCGTTGCTGCATGACATACCAGGCCGACAGCAGCATAACCAACATCACGGCAGCAGCGACCAAAAGATAAAGGTTAGTGTTCGAGAAATAGCGCTGCTTTATCTTGTTAATCATTACATTAACCAAACAAGAGACTTTGTCTCAGCATTAACCAGCTGACATTGAATTGCAAGTGTGTTGCGAGTTAATCATTTTTACAGGACAAGTTACGTCAGCCCTCATTTTTTTATCAGTGCCAACACAGTGGTAAACCAAAATGTCGCACCGCCGTCTTCACTCTTCTGATAGCCAATATCACCACCCATTAACTCTGTCAGCTGTTTACAAATAGACAAACCCAGCCCTGTGCCCTCATATTCGCGGCTTATACTGTCATCCTGCTGTCGAAATTGGCTGAACAGTAATGGAACAAAACTGTCAGCAATTCCTGGCCCTTGATCGGTAATACTGACTTTGACAAAGCCAGCTAAGATTTCAGTCTCTATTATTATTTCGCTGTTGGCAGGGGAAAACTTTTTCGCGTTTGACAGTAAATTAGACATAATTTGCAAAAAACGGCCGGCATCTGTCTGCACCAGCACATCAGGCTCGGGCAGCTCCAACACTATTTGTATCTGTTTTTCCGGCAGATAATACAACTGCTCATCGATTGCCTGTTTTAACAAGCCAACTAAAGATTTCGTCTGTAACTGCACAGACATTTTACCGGCAGTCAGTTTTGAGAAATCTAAAATATCGATAATCAGCTGTTGTAACCTGTCGGCATTTTTTACGGTTAGGTTGATCAGTTTCAGGCTCTGCGTCGTGTAAACAGACTTCTTATCAAAGCTTAACAACTTAAGCGCACCAAGAATCGAGGTCAGCGGCGTTCGAAGTTCATGGCTGATATTGGCAATAAAGTTATCCTGCAGCGCCTGATATTGCTTACGCTGCTGAATATCAGTGACGATAACAATAAAACTGAGCGATTTTAGTGTTTGCTGTGCTGCTAAGCGCCTTAACTGGAGCTGCACCGCAATATGACGGCCATCACTTAATTGCAGCTCTGTTTCAACATCGTACTGCGCGGCACTATTCGTATAACCGTTGAGTTCTGACGGTAATGACAAGGCATGCAGTATGTCATCGGGTAAACTCATCCAGTCAGTTATCCTGCTTTTGGCGAGCTCCTGCGCTTCTGCACCAAAAATTAACTCAGCGCCAATATTGGCAAATTCAATACAGCCCCCCACCGACAGCGCCAAAATGCCGACATCTTTTACGCCATCCAGTACCGTTTGCAGAGTTTTCCGGTCAGACTCGGCAGCTCTGGCAAACTCCTGCATTTGCTGCCGGTTTTTCAATAACTGCTGTTCAAACTCGGCTCTGTGCTGTGCCGGCAACATCACCCAGCGGTAGCAAGCCTTTTCACCTAACATACCTTGTTGGGCATTTAGCAGCATTGGAATTTGCACTGATGCTGCGCCTTTTACTTGCAGATAAATTTCTTTAACCACACCTTCGTTACGTAGCATGGGTAAGATGTGCGTTTGCAAAAAAATCTGCCCCGCACGGGGGAGTAGCTGCTCCAGCCGGTCAGGCAGCGCCGCTGCTGTTAAACCAAACGCCGTTTGCGCCCATTGATTAATAAACAAAACAGCCCCGCTGGGATCAGTCACTACTACCGCGCAAGGTAACGCATCCAGTTCAGCCAGGTGGTTCAACAGGATAGTTCCTGTTGCAAAAAGTGTTGCATGGCATCAATCACTAACGCCGGATGGCTCATATGCGCAGCATGCCCTGCCACGTCAAGGATAACAAATTGACTGTTTTTGATTTGCTGGTGCACAAACTGCCCCACGGCAACTGATGCCAGGGCATCCTCTTTATGCTGCAATATCAATGTTGGCACTGAAAGCTTTGCAAAGTCAGCTCTGTTATCAGCAAAAAAAGTAGCTTGTGCAAAGTGCCTGGTTATAACGGGATCGGTAGAACAAAAGCTGTCGGAAAGCTGGCCAGCAATAACAGGATCTGTGCCAGCACCAGCAACAACCGGTGCCAGATAGTTGGCCCAACCAAGATAGTTTTGGTCCATCAGTTCAATCAAACCGGCTAAATCTTCTTGCTCAAATCCGCCGGCATAATCAGGCGGCATATTTAAAAAGCACGGCGATGGGCCAAGTAAAATCATTGACTTAAACAACCCTGGCCTGCGGTTAGCGGCAAGAATGCCAATGCTGCAACTCACTGAATGCCCGACAAAAATAATATCGCCAGAGAGTTCCAGCGCATCGCAAATTTCAAGTATATCGTCAGCATAGCCATTAAGGTCGGCGTAACGCGAAAAACTGTACTGGCTGATGTCTGACTGGCCACTACCGACAAAATCAAACAACACTTGCCTGCTGCAATGCTCAAAGGCTGGAGTTACAGCGGCCCACATGGCCTGGCTACAGCCAAAGCCATGGGCATACATAATGATGGGCGCGCTCTTTGAACCGGTGATTTTTACATTGTTTCTTTGCAAGACATTCATAAAGCTCTCCACAAGGGGCAGATATGTGCAACCTTAAGTAACAGCAAAGGAGCATAAGGTTGCAACTAAGATGCAGGCTATCTGAATATATCTACTTCAGTACCTGTTTGCCACCAATCGGGTAACTTTGTTTATCCAGCAAATACACCAGATGCTGATATTCAATACCACTGTGGCGCGATAAGCCAATTTCACAGCTGCGGCTGGTCGACACGCCTTGTAAGCAAGCACTTACCTGCGGTTTTAACGATGATAATGCCGAGGCGTTAAGCTCTGGCAACATAAAGCCCTTATCACCGGCAAAGCCGCAGCAGCTGATGCCTTCGGGTATCACAACATTATTACTGCAGGCAGCGAGCAGCCGCTGTAGTTTACCGGCCTGGCCCAACTGGCTGGCACTGCAGGTAACGTGAAGTGCTACTTGCTCATTAAGCGGCGTAATATTCAGCTTCGGCAGCACCTGATCATGCAAAAAGTCGACACTGTCATAGATCCTCAGCCGCGGGTCTAATTTGCCGCGCAAGGTTAAACTGCAGGGGCTGGTATCAGAAAACACCGCAATATCGCCGTTATTGCTAACTTTCAGCAGCCATTGCTCCAGTTCACGCTGTTTAGCCTCTGCCGCAGCAAAGTGGCCTTTGGATTGAAACGGCATGCCGCAGCACTGGCTGCCAATACCCTCCGGCACTATCAGCTGATAACCGGCCTTCTGCAGTAAGTGGGCACTTACCTGCTGCAAGCTGCGTTTATCTCTGCTGCCAGCCTGTGCCGCCATTACCCGGCCTGAGCAGCTGGCCAGATAAATCAGCGGTTTTAATGCTGTGTCAGGAGCCGATTTATCTGCTGCACTGCTGTAGTTCGCCGTTGGCATAGCGCTATGCCACAGAGCACGCAGCGGCAACAATTTAGCAAATATGCTGCCCATAGCCAGGCCGGCCCGGGCCATAGCCGATACTGCAGTAAAATGCCGGCCGATAAAAGCCGCCAGTGCCTGCCAGCGCTGATTCTTTCTGCCCCGCAGTTGCCGGGTTAAATCGCCGGTATTAATCCCGACCGGGCAAGCCGTGCTGCACATGCCACAGGCGGCACAGGTATCGTTACCCTGATAGGCATAAGATTGTTCCAGCGCGACCAGGCGCTTTGGATCATCACCACTGTGGCTTAAACGCGAAATTTCCCGCTGGGTCACAATACGCTGCCGTGGTGTCAGTGTTAACTTGCGCGACGGGCAAACCGGCTCGCAAAAACCGCATTCTATGCATTTATCCACTAAAGGATTGGTGGCCGGTAATGGCTTTAAGTTCTGCAAATGCAGCCGGGGGTTATGGCTTAACACCACATCAGGGTTAAGAATATTGGCCGGGTCGAGCAGCTTTTTCAGCTGCCACATAAGCTGGTAGGCCTGCTGGCCCCATTCCAGCTCGACAAAGGGTGCCATATTACGGCCGGTGCCATGCTCGGCTTTTAACGAGCCGCCATATTCGCCAGCCACCATGTTGGCAACTTCCTGCATAAAGGCCTCGTAGCGGGCAACCTGAGTGGCATCATCAAAGCCCTGGGTAAAGACAAAGTGCAGGTTACCTTCCAGCGCATGGCCAAAGATAATGGCTTCGGTGTAGTAGTACTTATCAAATAGCTGTTGCAACCTCGACACGCCTTCAGCAAGTTGTTCCAGCGGAAACGTCACATCTTCAATAATCACCGTAGTGCCAATTTTGCGCACAGCACCAACCGCCGGGAAAGTGCCTTTGCGAATAGCCCACAGCTGGTTATACACGCCAGGATCCGTGCTGAAATCGACCTGCTGCTCAAGCTCAAACGCCTGCATCACACTGCGGATATGATCTAGCTGCTGTAGAAGCAGGCTGTTACTGGCGGCGGTGCTTTCAATCAGCAATGCACAGGCCGTATCAGATAAGCTTTTTACCCAGGCAGGCAAACCGGCTTTATTTTCCACCGAGCGCAAGCTGCGCCGATCTAACAACTCCACCGCAGACACCGGCGCCGATTTAAGTACGGTAACCGCGCGGCAGCAGCTTTCAACATCAGGGAAGACCAGTAAGCCGCTTGCCCGGTGTGGATAATCTGGCACTGTGTTGTACGTCACTGCGCTGATAAACCCCAGACAGCCTTCAGATCCAACCATCAAATGGGTAAGAATATCAATCGGATCAGTATATTCGGTTAGGGCATTAAGCGAAAAACCGGTGGTATTTTTCAGCCGGTACTTGTGCCGGATTTTATTACACAGCTCAGTATTATCGCGTGTCTGCTGGCCAAGCTGCGCCAGTTCAGCCAGTAAAGCGGCATGGCTTTGGCGGAATGACGCCACACTTTGCGCATCTTCAGTATCCAGCACAGTGCCATCAAACAGCACCAGACGCATTGCCGACAGGGTATTAAAGCTGTTGTGCGCGGTGCCACAGCACATGCCGCTGGCATTGTTGGCCACTATGCCACCAATTTTGCAGCTATTGATCGATGCCGGGTCTGGGCCTATTTTACGCTGAAACCTGGTTAATGCCTGATTCGCCGCAGCGCCGATAACCCCCGGCTGCAACCGGATCTGCTCGCCAAGGCCCCGCACCTCTCTCTGCTGCCAATTCTCGCCCAGCACCAGAAGCACAGAGTCCGTCACGGCCTGGCCGGATAAGCTGGTACCTGCAGCGCGAAATGTCAGTGGAACCTGATACTCGTTTGCCAGTTTCAGTAGCACCACAACTTCGGCTTCACTTTCAACGCGCAGCACCAGCTTAGGCAACAAGCGATAAAAGCTGGCATCAGTGCCGTACGCCAGAGTTGCAACCGGATCGTCAAAATAGCGCTCAGCCGGAATCAGCTGTTTAACGGCCTGAATAAACTGCGGTTGCATGCAAACCTCTGGCGGTAACTTAGTTA
>CEVB01064227.1_pt1 | contig 13957 bp, 25 predicted proteins | sample 531381 | NCBI WGS metagenome assembly CEVB01 (sample SAMEA2622763, study PRJEB7988) | marine metagenome | biome: marine biome (ENVO:00000447); feature: surface water layer (ENVO:00002042); material: "saline water (ENVO:00002010), including plankton (ENVO:xxxxxxxx)" | depth 5 m | reverse complement strand
TCCCGTGCGAAGCGGTATGCTGACATGGTGATGAACCCACTGGTCTGGCTTCACTCCCCTATGAGGAAGAAAGGTAACCTTTGATGTCACGCCAGCATCTTCACTTTCGATGTCCCCGGGTCGGTGATCTTGTTCACCCACTTGAGCACAGTGTAAAGTCCAACCGACGATCCGGGGCCTATGCCGATACCGAGCGTGTGGGCCTCGTCATCGAGAAGGACGGCCTTGACATACTGGTGCAGTTCACAGGCGAGAAGGATGACGCCGGGGATCCTCACCGACTCTGGTACAGGCGTACCAATGTCATCACCATCGACGGAGTGACAGAGATTCCTTGACAAACACTTGACAACTTAGGGCTTGATCTTTCTAGATGGGGCATGTATAATACTGGGGTAAGTTTGAGAAAGGTAAACTATGAAGTTTCAGCCCGCCATGTTCGCAAAGGTAGGTGACCTGCTCTTCTGGTCGAAGTATGCAGACATGACCTCGCAGTCTCCGAAGATGCACGAGTATGTGGGCATCTGCACTGGGCGCGAGTCGGGCATCGTCCACCTGATCAACGCAGAGGGCCGAGCGACGAAGCTGAACGAAATATACCTATTGATTTCAACTACTTAGGCAAATGACAAATCCCTTGACATACTCTTTACAAAATAACCCTTGATCTTTGAATCAAGCTAGGCTATAATATGTATGTAAGGTTGAGGAACGCCCAATAAAGGAGAGAGAGAACATGGGAAACTACAACGGAACAGTAAGGTGCGGATACTGCTACGAGCGCGGCCACAACGCGGCGGCATGCCCGAAGAAGAAGGCGCGCGTCGATGAACTTCGCGCATCAGACCCGGACCACTACATGGTTCGCGAGTGGGACCGCAAGGCCGACAAGCGTAAGCAGCGCGCCACTGGTAAGCGTGTCTGTGCCTACTGCATGGCGCACCGCAAGACCCGCGACTCGTGGGACTGGCGCAACATGTCCGAGGACGAGAAGGCTGAGAGCGGCATGATCGAGGCTACCACGAAGGATCGCTGGGGCGATACCGTCACCACTGGTGTCGAGGTTGACACCCTCTACGGCACCGAGGGCGAGCGTGGTGTGGGTCACTCGATTCGTGCCTGCAAGTACCGCAAGGCTGACATTGCTGACAAGACCAGCGAGGTCAAGTGCTCGCGTGTCAACCACCTGAAGCGCATGCTCGCCATCGGCTACGGCCCGGGCGCAACCGTCGCTTTCGCAGACGACTGTCAGGCTCACGATGTGACCCCGGGCACCTTCGCCATCACCGACGTCGCATGGCACCGGCTGGGCCTTGAGGGCCTGAATGGCGACACCGCCTATATCAACGAGACTGTGGCGAATGCGAAGCATATCGCTCACCTGTTCAACCCAAACCCGCCATATGGCTCGCTGAGGAACGTCACCCTTCCGATGGATGCGCTCGATGTGGACACGGACGGCTACCGCTCTCGGTACACCGACCGCGTTGCCACTCTGGTCACCCGCGCGTCGGAAGAGAAGGTTCGCAACTCGATTCCTTTCGGCTGGGCCGATGGCACCGATGACAAGACTCAAGAGGCCATTCTTGAGGGCCTGATGGATGGCGTCAAGACCCGCAGCAAGAAGAAGTAAACTTGAGCAGGGAGCCTGAGAGCCATTCTGACGGCCCCGGGCTCTCTGCCTGACCCTTCACCCTTCCAAACCCCCTGACGGCCCTCACAGGGCCTTACAGCCCCCGCAAACAGTAAACTCTGGAGAAACCTTTGACCGCACTTGCCATCCTTTACACGATTCCGCTCATCGGCCTGTGGGCCGCGGCCCTTTTCGGCTTCGGCATCGCGATTTCGAGTCCTTGACAAACTCTTTACAACTTTCCTCTTGATCTTTTGGTCAGCATCGGATAGAATGTATATGTAAGGTCGAGGAACGGCCTTCACGGAGAGAGAATCACATGCCACGAGTTACCTACCGCACGCGCCTTGCCGACCTTCTCGCGAAGGACTATCTTAGCCAGTCTGACCGCCGGTTCGCACAGTCGTTGCTCGACCACTACAACCGCAAGAAGTACATGAGCGCCGGTCGCGCTAAGTGCGTCCGTAACCTTGAGGCTCGCTACGCGACCCAGCCGAAGGTCAACAGTAACCTTCTGGCCGAGTTGCAGGCTCTCAACGGCAAGATCGATGACGGATCTAGCTGGGATGCTGGCTTTGTCGAGTCCCTGATCAGTCAGGTCAAGTCGGGTCGCGACCTGTCCGAGAAGCAGCAGCAGACTCTGGCAAAGGTAAACTCTCGGTACTCCGCCGAGGCTCTGGCCGCTCTCGATGCGTTCGCCACCGAGTACCGTACCAACACCCTGTGGCAGCAGCGGTTCGCCATGATGGTTGACTACTACAAGTCCAACGGGTACTACGGCAACATCACCAGCCGCGTGGTCGATGGCTTCGTTCCGACGAAGAAGCAGTACGAGGCCATCACCTGCAACAAGTATGCGGTGAAGATCCTGGCAGGCTGGGAGGCCGATGCAAAGTACCCTGCTGGCTCGATGGTCCTCGTCCGGTCCAGCACTCGCAACAACGCTGCGTGGCGTGCTGCGGGCAACGGTAAGCTGCCCGTGGTCATCGTCGCGGTCAACGCCGACCGCCCGTCCTCTGCCTGCAAGGGCAACAAGATTTACAAGGTGCTGCCTGTCGGCTGCGCTCAGACCTTCATGGTCGAGGAGCGCGACCTCAAGGCCCACCGAGCCCCGAAGAAGAAGGTCAAGAAAAGTGCTTGACAAACTCTTTACAAAATAACCCTTGATCTTTTCTTCAGCCTCAAGTATACTTAGTATGTAAGGTGAGGGATTGGCCCTCACTGACCACCACGATTCAAGAGAGAGAGAATCATATGTCCATCGACTTCCGTACCTTCCGCGCCTGCGTCCCTTCCGTCCTCGCCGCCCGTTTCCCCGTGCTCCTGCGCGGTCGCCATGGCGTTGGCAAGTCCCAGGTGGTCTACCAGACCGCCGCCGATCTCGGCCTCCCCGTGGTCGAGCGCCGCGCGTCTCAGATGACCGAGGGTGACCTTCTCGGCCTGCCTGACAACCGTGACGTTCAGGTCAACGGTCGCAAGGCCACCACGTTCAACCCGCCTGAGTGGTTCCTGACCGCTTGCACCGAGCCGGTTGTGCTCTTCCTCGATGAGGTGGACCGCGCGACCACCGAGGTCCGTCAGGGCATCTTTGAGCTTTGCGACTCCCGCAAGATCGCAGGCAACACCCTGCACCCTGACACGGTGATCATCGCTGCCGTCAACGGTGGCGAGCACGGCGCTCAGTATCAGGTCGGTGAGATGGACCCGGCTGAGCTTGACCGTTACACGGTCTTCGACGTCGAGCCCTCGCACGAGGACTGGCTTGACTGGGCGAAGGACAATGTTGATTCTGTCCTCTGGGACTTCATCAATCAGAACCGTCAGCACCTTGAGCACACGGGCGACTTTGAGCCCAACAAGGTCTACCCTTCGCGCCGGTCCTGGGACCGTCTGAACCAGACTGTGACCCCGATGGGCTGCTTCTCCGAGGGTGGCGACCTCGACATGCTCTTCAACCTGACCACCGCATTCTGTGGCTTTGAGGCTGCTGTTGCAGTGCGCGACTTCGTTGCCTCCTACGACCGTCAGGTCACTGTCGAGGACATCCTCGACAACGGTGAGATCGACAAGACCACCGACTGGACCATCAACGAGCACTCCGCTCTGGTCGAGAAGATGGAGGCCTCCGAGGTCTTCAAGCCGGAGCTTGCTGACGAGCAGATCGTCAACCTTGCTCGGTACTTTGTAACCTTGCCTTCCGAGGTCGCAATGAAGCTGTGGACCGTGCTCGGTGACGGCGACGTCCAGAACGTCATCCGCACCCATCAGGCCACCACGCCAGAGGGTGTGGTCATCAGTGAGCACCTGATCACCATTCTCGGCGGCTAGTTCGCCAGGGGCCCGTCAGGGGGCGTCAGAGGGCTTTCTCTCTCTCTCGCCTACCCTGACACCCCTGACGGCGGCCCCGCCCCTCTACGGGCCTCTGAGAGCCCACAAACAGTATCCTTCGCATCGAGCGACGACCCCGAGAGAGAGCGCGAGTCAAGTGTCAGGATCGCTTGACAAACTCTTTACAACTTTGCCCTTGATTATCTCGCCAGCCTGAGCTATACTTAGAGAGTAGATAGGAGATCACATTATGACTGACCAGACCACCACTCCCGCGACCGAGACCACCGACGCGCCCGCATTCGACCTGAACATGCACGCCGCTCGCCTGCTTATGCGCGAGCCCTTCTTCGCTGCGATCTCGCGGCGGGTCAACAAGCGGGCGACCACTTCCATCCCGACCGCGGGCGTGACCGTGACGAAGGACGGTCAGTTTGAGTTGGTCTACAACCCTGAGTTCATGGGTGGCCTCGACGACTCCCACAAGCTGGGTGTGCTCAAGCACGAGTTCTACCACCTGATCTTCGAGCACGTTACCGGCACCCGGTTCGCTCACTTCCGCGACCTTGATTCTTCCGAGCGTCGGCTCCACAACATCGGCATGGACCTCGCGATCAACAGTCACCTTCAGGGTGAGTTGCCTGAGCAGTGCTGCATGCCCGGTGCTGGTCCGTTCGCTGAGTACGAGCCCTTCCTTTCTGCCGAGCAGTACATTGCGAAGCTCCGCGAGGACAAGGACCAGCAGGAGCAGGAGCAGCAGGATGGCGAGTCCGGCGAGGGTGGCGAGGGCGACGGTGATGGCTCTGGAGACGGCTCTGGCGGCTCTGGGGACGGTCAGTTCGACTCCCACGACGGTTGGGGTGAGGCTGGCGATGCGGCCTCTCAGATCGCCTCTGAGCGCCTGAAGGATACCATCCGCAAGGCTGCCGAGGAAGCTGACCGCAGCCGCACCTGGGGCTCCGTCTCTTCGTCCGTCCGTGAGGACATTCGCAAGGCTCTCCGGTCGCACGTTGACTGGAAGAAGGTTCTTCGATACTTCATCAAGACTAGCCAGCGCGCCAACAAGAGCAGCACTGTGCGCCGTCTCAACCGTCGCTACCCACGCATCCACAGTGGCAGCAAGGTCAACCGTCAGGCGAAGATCGCCATCAGCATCGACCAGTCCGGGTCCGTTGACGACCGCATGCTCTCCGCATTCTACGCGGAGCTTGACAAGCTGGCGACCCTTGCCGAGTTCACTGTTGTGCCGTTCGATACCGAGGTCGCAGAGGATCACGTTTACGTCTGGAAGAAGGGTGAGCGCCGCAAGGCCGAGCGTGTTCGCTACGGTGGCACCGACTTCAACCCTCCGACCGAGTGGGTCAACAGCCGCGGCTTCGATGGTCACATTGTCCTCACAGACCTCTGTGCGCCGAAGCCTGTGAGCAGCAAGTGTCAGCGCATGTGGATGACCACCCGGTACTACGCCGAGCGTCCTTACTTCCAGACCAACGAGATGATCGTTGCCATCGACACCGAGGGAGCATAAAGTAATGTTTGAGAAAGGCCAGATGTATATCCTCCGAGGCATGAAGAAGAATAAGCGATACAACTCACTCACAGATATGGATGGGAGACTATACGTTGCAGACTCACAGGGCTGGCACTCACAAAGCTGCCCGACCTTCACCGATGGTGCCCTGTTCCTGTGCCTTGAGGACTCGCCTGATTTCGATTCTGAGGCCTTCCAGAGGACTTTGGACCCCACCCTAACGGAGTGGTCGGCTCTCAGCAAGACAGCGCGTGCTATGCGCTCCTACGAGCAGCACAGAGAGGTATCCTTCCTTGCCCCGAACGGCAAGCGTGTGAGGATGATGGTAAAGGGAAACAAGACGAAGTTCAAGAAGGTCACAAGAAGGACAAAGGTAAAGTAGCATGAACGCTGGTGACTTCATCGAGGACACATATACTTCTTTCGACGGTCAGATTGTAGCAGTAACGCGAGGTGTGATCACAGAAGTCATCCGAGACTATGTAAAATATTATTGCTCACAGATACGTTTCGCAGAGCACGATAGCTCACTAGATGGTATGCTGGGCACAATGGTGATGAGACATAAGAGAAACCTCACAGTATTGTCTCAGCGTGGTGGCAAAGTGGTAGAAAGTGGGTGAGAGTGGTAGAAGGTAGTTTTTGCTAAAGTGTTATAAAGAGATATGATACAATAGAAATAATAAAGGAGTGTGAGTAAAGGTAGTAAACGAGGGGTGTATCAAGTATACTAGTGAGCTTTATTTGTCAAGCTGTGAGTTTATTTGCTACACCTGTTACATGTGAGTGTGACACATAAAACACCGTGAGCCCGTAAGCTACCGTAAACACTCAAGTTTTTCAACAGCGTGAGTCACAGCGTGAGTATAAATGTGACAAGAGGAGTAGATGTAACATGACTGATTACGAGATCGCAGTAGCCGCAATGTTCAAGATTGCTCACAACTTCTGGCCTATTCTGGTGCTGGTTGTCGCATATCCTGTTTTTGAAAAGTACTGGAATATCAGGTAGTTAGTTTAGTATACGCTTAGGGGAAGTAACATGAAGGTAGGTAGAATGTATCAAGTAGCCGGGCTAGCGCAGCTTAAGCGCAATGACGGCCTATTCATCAACGCATACAGCAATGGTGATACACCTATCATGGAGACAGGAGAGGCTGGCTGGTATCCTTCACGCCGCGCCTACGTCGATGGTGAGGTAATGGTCTGCGTGGGCAAGGAAGAGCGCAGGACAGGCCACTATGAGCCGCAGACATTTTATAGGGTACTCACACTAGACGGAAAGACGGCGCTAGTATCTAAGGGAACGCGCAAGTATTTCAAGCCTGTGAAAAGTAACCTTTGTGAGCGTGAGCGACCGGAGGAGTGCCCGTGAGTGAGCCATGGAATGAGATCGAGACTGTATCATATAATGTTACACTACCCAGCGTGAGCCAGATCCGCGAGGCTGTGAGTACATGTCTCACTGTAGCAACAAACCTCACATGTTACACGGCTGTAGCAGGCATGGTATACATGAGCATGGCCCGCCGTGAGTACCGTGAGTCACATAAACGTGAGTGAGACATAAAACATGCTACATGTGCGACAACAAGAAGTTTAATAAAAACAAACACTTAGGGGTAGTCCTACCCCCCTGGTACCCCCCTACCCGGGATATATGTCTCACTACTACTCACAGGGCTCACAGGGCGACTAAGTACATACGCGATACGCAGCCAATTTTTCCAGATTTGGCAATCCCAAAAAAATGCCCCAAAAAAATTTGACAGATATAAGGGTCTATGTTAGTATAAGATTACACAGGAGAGTATGATGGCATATGGTTCAGGAGAGATGGGTGAGTTGATTAGGTCGGTATGGGGCATGGTGCTGCTAACGCTGTCGGTCGGAGCTTGTTGGGTGCTGTTGATGTTTAGCGGCCCAAGCTCGGAGAGTGTGACTCCCCCAGAAGACTTGCCAGTGGAAGCTGTACCGGCCTTTTGCACGGTGCAGGACATAATAAGCATGCAGGAAGTGATCAATGAATGCCATGAAAGGCTAAGAATGCAAGAAAGCTTATGTGAATAAATACCCAATAAAAGGCCGAGAGTATAATTCCAGCGCGCTAGCCTATTTATAGGTCAGCATATGCGCAATAAACTACCAAAGCTTTTTACGTTTAAACAAGGTACCCTGCTTTGCCCCAAGTGCAAGTCCGAAATACGCTGGAGTTGTCCCTCGGAGCCCGGTGCGCGCGGGAGAGCCACTTGTGTCAACTCTATCTCAGCTTATCGAGTAATCTCAGCTAGAGATCTGGATATGGACAAGATGTTCTGTGATTGGCGTGCTGAAACAATCCGACTTACCGATGGTGATGTTGGTATCATCCTTTAATTATCGAATAGCAAATGAACAACAAGAACACATGGGAGGACAATTTGCCTCCGTTTAAGGAGTATATAATGTCTGGTAAGAATAGAAGGGTGTCCACTCTTCTTCGTAGCGAACAAGTAACTGCTGTTTTAGGCGAAAATTTTGACTTTGATGCCCTCAAGCCTGCAATGATACTTAGCGTACCTGCTGTAGGTGGGCCTGCCAAGACGCCATTATACGACTGGTTGGACGTTCAACTAATCCTTGATAGACGCAATTCAACCAATATTGGCTAAATTTACCAAAAGTAGGGGTTGAAAATTTTTTCCGAAAAATAAAAATTCGGCCGTTTGGCGCCTGGGGCGCCGACTCAAGCTAGTTATTTGAGTGAGTGGTTCCTACGATGCCTATGATTGGGATGCCGCGGCCGAAGAGGCCGCCACCCGGTATGCTTATAAAGTGGGAGACCTTGTTCGCTTTATTCCTAGTCGCAAAATATGGGATTACTACGATCCATGGGGATATCGTATAAACACTCCCAGTGAACATATGGATTCGCTTGGGATAGTTGTTGAGCGGTATCGAACTTATGGAAGCTATTCACAAATCTACTATCGTATCAGATGGATTGATATGGGTAGTGTTAGTATGTCTAACGAAAAACACGAGGATTTAATGCTTGTATCTGAGGCTGCTCGGCCGAGCGGATCCTGTGATGAATAACCAGTTTAAGCATCTATTTATAGCAGAAGGCTATTGCAATAAGATGTCATGGAAAACACACCGAATTATTACAAACATTATCAGATCGGTGACCTCGTACAGAGTACGGTTATTGGTTTGCAAGATTTTGAGTTCAATTCGTACGGCCGCTTAGGAATTGTTATTAGTCTTGTGCCCAATAAAGATGCTGCGAAAGTGTGGTGGGTGGGCGAAACAGAACCCAAAACGGTTTTATTCCAAACTTTTAAATTAATTTCTAGAGGAAAGAAGTTGTAAAAAAGCTAATTATTCATTACCATGAGTGGTGAAAGTGAATACAAATTAAAAGTCGGTGATCTATTAATAGACACAGAAACCAATAACTCAGGAATCCTCGTGCAAAAGCATAGAGTTTTAAGTACTTCTGGCCGATTTATTAATGATAGATGGTACTGGGCGTGGAGAATTAGATGGGCGCGCACTCCAGAAACTAAAAATATTGCCGAGTGGGCAGATAATTTTGATAATACTACTGCAGAATCAATTATTGTCAATAATATTAAAGAAGGTAAGGTGAAACATTTCACAAATTCTTGAAAATAATATGCACCTCATATCAACTCACATCTGCAAAGCTAGCAATTTGGGAGTTCATGGTAATTTATTTGGTGGTACGATGTTGGCGTGGCTTGATGAGGCCGGCGCGGCGTACGCTTGTCAATTTTGTGATACCCCAAGAATGGTCACAGTTAAAATGTCTGAGACAAGGTTCCAAAAACCCGTGAGAACCGGACATTTAATTAAAATTTATGGCAAAATTTGTTATATTGGTACCTCGTCTGTTACAGTTTCATTGGAAGCTAGAAGACATTCGGTGTATAATGGTACTCAAAGAACTGTTTGTACGACTGAAATCACATTTGTTCGGGTCGACGGCGACGGTGAGCCCATCCCAGTGGGTGAAAAAGTACAAAATAAGTTTCTTAGCCTTCAAGGAGATAATCAATGAGTAATGAAAACGACAGAAAAATGATGACACAAGAGGCATTTCAGATGTTTCTTGGAGAATTACAAGAAAGAATGGCAGAATTTCAAGTGGATGCTGCAAACACGGCCGAATTTATGGAAGAAGCTCTAAAAATGGCACAAGAGCGGCTAGCCGAAAAAGGCCCAGACGAATATTTTTCAACACCCCAACCAGATTTTGATGATGAATAGCTAAAAAAAAGCTTGACATGTGCTTCATAACAAGATATTATAATAGTATAGGAGCACAAAATGACTATTTTTTCTAGCTTTATGACCATTCTTACTACAATTGTAGGCGCAGCGGCTGTTTTTGTAGCCTCTTTAGTATTTGGTTCCACATTATTTTCTCTAATTGTAGCGATTTTTGTTTCAATTCCAACAATTGCTACAATTGTTGGCACCTTATTGGTCTTGCCGCTAGAGTTGGCAGATGAAGCATACCGAAAAGAAAATATCCGCCAGATTAATAGCTATAAGCCTTAAATAACACTTTCTTTCTGCAAGCTTTCCTAGTTAATATAGGTGCGACTCACAATGGGTAGGCTAGTGACGAGAGGAAAAGGCAAAGTGTCAGAAGATCCTAATGAAAAAGACTTAAAAATGCTAGAAGAAATGCTCAAAGAAGCGTTAGGAAAAGCAAAAACATCACAAGAAACGTCTTATGACAAATATTTTTTAGTCAGCGACGAAGATATGTGGTTTTATAATCCAACAAGCAGACAAATGGTCAGAGTTCCAGGCAGAAGTAGCCTGTTAGTTTCAGATCTTACACCTGACGATGATGGAAAAGTGCTTTGTTGGACCGATTTTGGTTACGCGTTGATCCCCGAAGACCTTATTGCACCTTTAGGATACAATTAAATGTTTTTTACCTTTTTCGAAAGTCCATTTTGGCGCGGCGCACTTTGGATTGGCTCTTTTTTGGCTCTTTTCGGCCTTTTTGGATACAAATTTACAGTGGTTACTGCTCTTGCTGTAATTGCAATGCGACAAAGACGTGGCGAAGCCCTGTTTTTTTAAAAATTAAGTGATACTTAGTCCCGAGAGGGTCTTGTCGTGTCAAATAATGTTAGTCTGCAGTGCTATCCAGACAATGAAACCTATTTTTATCGTAAAAGCGATAAAGTTGAGACAATTACAGCCGATATTATCTCTTTAGCCCATTATATGGCTCAAATCATGTATGATCATGAAGAAAATGGCGTTTCTGGCCCGCATTTTGGCTTAAATAAGCGGATTGTTGTCTTTGATTGTACTGATGACTACAGCAACACTGTTTATTTGATAAATCCCGTTATATTATGGCAATCTAGAGAAACTTCTCAGTGTTTAGAGACTTGTTTAGGATATCCGGGCTTATCTTTGCCTGTTAACAGGCCAAATAAAATAAAAATTGAAGCTTTAGACATAAATGGCAAGAAAATTGGCTTTGAAGCCACAGGAAAGTATGCTAGAATAGTACATCAGCAGATTGACCTACTTGATGGTATTCCATTTACGCAAAGAGTGTCAAGACAGATAAGACGTCATCTAATAAGAAAATGGACAAAGCAAAATGAATAGCGAACTTGATACTTGGGAAGAATGGATGGGTTATAGAGTACATTACGTTCTTGACGGAGTTGCATATGTGCAAGACTCGACTTCATATGGCGTTTCTTATGGCAGAGCATCACAAGTAATGAAAGATGTCCTGTTGCAAGGCTTTTGTGCTTGGATTGTTAGAATGAAGCCTGACGAAGTGGAGGAAATACCATTTTGAAGGGCCCACAAATTGATATATTCAAAGATAGAATAAGTGTTTTTATACATTTTGCAGACAAACAGGCGGAGCCAATATGCATAGGTACCTATTATTGTTATGAAAATGCATATAAAGAACTAATTAGTAATTTAAGCGAAGGTTTGTGTGCTTGGATGATATTTGATGGAAGAGAAACCAAGTTTTGGAGAGTCGAAAAAGATTAACCCGGGCGATCTAGTTCAGTGGCGCCACTGGGATAATGGATGGGTAGCCATTGTGGGTGTGGTAACATCTGTAGGCACCTCTAAAATTGGCGGCCGCCGGATTATAATGGCTAAAGTCACAGCCACGAGTTCTGGTACTGACAACATCCTTGTTGGCCAAGAGTTAGAATTAAACCCTTTAAGTTTAAAAATTCTTTCAACAAACATCATAAGTGAATAATTGAAAACTACTTACTTATGGTAAAAGTATGAAACACGCCCTTAGAAACATTTGCTTTGTTGCAACTGGAATAAATTTACCGATTATTGGGCTGGGAGTTTATATGAAGGACCCTCAGCTTTTTTTATTGGGGGCTAGCTCTGGTGTCCTTACACTTTTCGGAGCATTATTTGTATATGCAGAGGATGAACAATGAATATTAACCAATGGCGCAATTATTTGGCCGAGAGTAAGCCTGAGCGTCTTCTCAGGGAAATTACAGAAGATGAGCTTCTGCACATTCAGCAAGCCCTTGACGAAATGAGCAATGAAGACCTTGCATTCAATAAAATCTTTGATGGCAAGATGCGCGTTGTATTGGACTTTAAAACAATGGACAAAACAAGTGCTTTGGGTACTTTTGTGAATTTCTTTAAAGTTAACGGCTATGAAGTTGATTGGAACAAGGGAATGCTCTCGGGCGTTCAAGAATTACATGATACAAGTGTATCTAACCAAGTTGCCGGCCTAGGCTTGGCAACAGGTGGCCAGGAATATAAGCCTCCACAAAAAAAGAAAATTCAAATGAAGGTTGGCAAGTATCTTAAGAAAGTTGCAGACCTTTATACAAAACAACAACAATACTTCCAGAAGATTGTTGCATACAGTAGAGAAAATCAAATTTATGGGAGGACACCAGAACGGCCGGGGCAAGTAACAGGCACACTAGAGGGCAAAGCATTAACCCCTGAAGAGCAAGAGAACTATCGCAGAATTGGTGCAAATTTAGATATGTACGATCCAAAAGTTGGAAGAGGAATGGCTGCAAGTTTTGCTCAATATTGGGCCAAGAATGCTGAGTTTATCAAAGACAAAATTGGCACTCTTGAAAATGACAGGTACAGCATTATTATCACTCGACACCCTATTGACGTCCTTCGCATGAGTGATTTTGATGACATCACCTCTTGCCATTCTCCGCCCTCTAGAGGCACAGGGGAGAGCTATTACAAGTGTGCAGTGGCAGAAGCTCACGGGCACGGTGCGGTGGCCTATGTGGTCGAAACAGAGCACCTTAAAGAGTGGGCAGGCGATCCAAATGCCAGCCTTGAAGAAATTGAAGATGAAATGCAAACAGGCGAGATCTTTGATGATGACAGGCGATATGATGCGGGTAGCATTGAGCCCGTATCTCGACTGCGTTTACGACAAGTTAGGTATTACGAAGCTACCCAAACAGGTGTACCTAAAACAGATGATTATAAGAAGGCCGGCCGCAATCCTTTTGATGGAATTCAACTAGCAATTCCTGAAAAGCGAGTCTATGGTGAGAAAATCCCGGGCTTCAGAGATCGTGTAATGAAATGGGCAACAGAAGCTCAACAAAAACAAATGCAGATTGTCAGAAGAGATTCAGAGCCCGACAATGATCAAAGAGTGATTCAACTAGACAAGTTTATCAAGTTTGGTGGCTCATACGAAGATAACAGTATTGGGCCACTGATTGCTGACTTCTTTGGAAACGAAGCTGGAGATGGTTTACCGGCCAACACAACTGGCTATGTTAAGCAGGATACAACGACAGAAGACGAGTTAGATGCTAACCTTGTTGGAGGCCTTATGGAGCAATTTCAAGCAGAAGTTGACGATATTGCCGACAGGTGGAATAACCGTTACGCATATATGGAAGTAGAAGCCAGCGCTGAAGATGATGGCGGTGGCTCTGTTTATATCGAGATGCAGGCTCACATGAAGATTCGATGGGACGCAGATGAGTGGGCCACAATGCCCGGCTATCAAGAAGCCCGATATGCTGCGATGGAGCTTAATGATATAGGCTGGGGCTGGGTTGATTCTGATGGTGTAAACATGCAATCCGATGCAACTCGCGGCGAGATTATATATTCATTTGCTATCAACTTTGAAGGGATCATGGATGGCCCTAATAATATGGGTGAAGGAAGACGAGGCTATGCCGTTGATCCTGAAGAGTTCGAAGACTTCTGTGTTGCTCTTAACACAATCGATGATACGCACGATGGCGTAAAAGAGATGCTTGAAAGGTTCTACAAAAGAGAAGGGTACATGCAAGGTGGTGAGCTTGGTAGAATAGCTAGAGAAATCATCGACGGTGATCTTGATACTGAATGGGATATGGAACCCGATGACAGATACGATTGGGATGAAGTGACTCAAATCGATGCAATCGCTA
>CEVB01077779.1_pt1 | contig 13958 bp, 11 predicted proteins | sample 531381 | NCBI WGS metagenome assembly CEVB01 (sample SAMEA2622763, study PRJEB7988) | marine metagenome | biome: marine biome (ENVO:00000447); feature: surface water layer (ENVO:00002042); material: "saline water (ENVO:00002010), including plankton (ENVO:xxxxxxxx)" | depth 5 m | reverse complement strand
ACGGCTTTTTCAAGTAGATCACCACGCTCTTTGGGAGATAGGGTTGCAAGGGGTAGTTTTTGATAAACGTCTGTGGTTTTAGTCATACTGGTTCGTTTTCATGCTGGAATACACTTATCTTTAGGTGATATATATAGTGGCATTTTGAAAAAAAACATTAAAAGCAAGCTTGCTGTTTTTACAAAGGCATGGCTTCCAATTACATGGCACTTAAAGAGTTTAATAATCCTAACTCATATTTAAATAAACTACCAGGTGATGTACAAGATTTAAATCGTCCGAGTGTGCAAAACACATTGTATCTTGCGCTTTTTGAAAAAGCTCAAATAAAAAAATCGTCTTAACTAAATGGTAGCATGGAATGGAGCTAAGAGCTACAGCAGTGATAACCAGGCGTATTATACAAATAACGAATTAGCCAGTCAAGTGATAACGTTGGCAAAGCGTTACAAAGGTCCCTATGTAGAATTGGGGGTAGGAAATGGAGCATTGTTCCAGGGCTTGCCTGATCCGAAGCAGGGTGTCGAAATACAAAATTTGTCCCCAAAGTTGCAGGGAGTGTGCTACAATGCAAATGCGCTTACATGGAAACCATCTCGACGTGCAGGCGTTGTAGTGATGAATCCTCCATTCGCACAACAAGCAAAATTTTTCAATCATGCATCAACATTCACGGATACTATAATTTGGATTGCTGGGCTCAATATCAGGCTGTGGACAAACGAAGATGGACTCGATCCGCACATGCATCTTGAGAAAGAATGGTTAGTGCCACCAGAATGGAGCACATTCAGCACAAAAAATGGCCCTGTCAATGTCCGCACAGTTGTACAAGTTTGGAAGCGTAAAAATCAAGCGCGAGTTCTGTGGAATTTGCAAAGAACTATCACTCCTTGCAAAAACCAACAGAGCCCACATAAAAGTGCCATCATTGTGAAAAGAGTTGGTGCGCCCAAAGATGTTGGGAAATCGGTTCCGTTTATTCATTGCAAGATAATCTCACGTAACAAATACGTTACACAAACATCAAATGGTACACTTATCGATCACCATCACGGAAGTGCTATGGCATTTGACAAAGAATTGCCTAACCTTCTCCGCCGGCATCAGAGTGGAGTGATTCACGATCTTATGCGGAACCGGACATTTTCCAAAACTTTATGCTCTTTGTCTTTGCCGGTTTTAAGTGCCATAACGTCACCAAATTGGCGGCGATTGATTCGTCCAATTCAGTATATGGATGGTCGTTCTCGGGATGCCCACCAGTGGTGATTGCGGCTCTTATGCATCTCGACTGTTGGTGGAAGGCTACTGGTCCGTTTGGGATCAATGAACAACTGTCACATTTATATTTGTGTGCAATTGAATATCTGGACTGTCAAAAATAGCAGTAATTCCAGCATCCCGACTGAACGTCAGAACAAAACTTGTATCCCTGATTCCATGAAATCTTAGAATATCAATTAATGAAATGTCGTTGCCACTAAAATTTGCGAATGGACCAGCATATTCTGCAAGATGTTCTGTAACATTTCTTATATTTCCCAGGTCATCAACAGCAATTGCTTCAGTTAGAATCCTTTGATGATTCACTGTTTTCAAATGTTGAGGAACAGTAATGCTATGACGACAAACTTTGTACATGGTGTCACCGAGAGTATAATTTATAATAAAAAAGTCAACTTCCTCTGGTAAATCGATTGGAGATGAAACATCATGAGCAACATTGTCCCAAACGGCTTGTGAACAGACTTGTTCATATGTATGACGAATACGATTGTTTTTTCTAATTACGTTGACTACGTTCGGCAAAACAATAACAATGATCGATGCTGCCAATAAAAAGAACATTTTTTGTGTATCTAAAATATATTGTTCCTTTTAAATTAAAATCAAAATTGGTAAAAAATATATGTTATGTTATATGAGTTCAAATCATCAACAATTCAAAAAGAGATTGAATAGTTATCATAAGGGGGTGAGCAATAACGAGATAGTGCGTGCCCTTCAGCGGTTAGAAAACCAGCAGCGTGAGCGTGAGAAAGCGCAGCGTGCGCAGCGTGAGCGTGAGAAAGCGCAGCGTGAGCGTGAGAAAGCGCAGCGTGAGCGTGAGAAAGCGCAGCGTGCGCAGCGTGAGCGTGAGACGCAGCGTGAGCGTGAGACGCAGCGTGAGCGTGAGACGCAGCGTCTGATTAATAGTGTGTACAATCCCTATCTATATGACATGAATGCCGCCATAAAGATGAGCATGAGGAATGCCACCAAAGCGAGCACGTCCAGCGCGAAGAGGCGATATAACAAACTAAATACGAACCAAAATGTACAGCGTGAGACGCAGCGTCTGATTAATAGTGTGAACAATTCCTCACTATATGACATAAATCGCGCCATAGAGATGAGCATTAGGAGCATGAGGAATGCCACCAAAGCGAGCACGTCCAGCGCGAAGAGGCGGCATAACAAACAAAATACGAACAAAAAAGTACCCAGTGGTTATCAACTTCATGATGTTGCTGGAGATGGTGATTGTTTGTATCATGCTGTGTACGGGGCACTCAAAATGCATCAAGGTTTAAAAAGTCATAGATGCCGTACACAACTACTAGAAACTCTAGAAAATACCAGTGAGTTTAGAAAAAAGTTAGCGAATTTCATAGAGAAAGAAAGTATTAATAAGAATACAAAAGAGGCCAGAGATGCAGTAAGGCGAATTCGTTCTGGTGGTTGGGGTCGAGATTACGAAGTTCGAAAAATTGTCGATATGATAAAACATAAATTTCAAATTAATCTTTGTATTAACATGTACAATGCTAAGGATGAGGTAAACTACGGTGAAAGCTTTCGCTGGCAGTTATTTACTCCGGGGCTGACGAACGCTGGGAATTGTATGTATGTAATACTTCTTCACAACAGTGGTAATCATCCGAAAAGTGAGCACTTTCAGTTTATGACTGATTAAGAAGGGACACATGTGTTCCCCCGTGGCCTACTCTGTGTAATACTCAGCTTCCCATGTGGTCTTTCCTACCAGTAATCACGAACGAACGAGGGTTCACGCGCTAGGAGGGCACAGGTAACATGGCCAGCCCCTCGGTCATGCTTGACGAACTTGATGAAAAAACGAAAGCGTTCCAGGAGCTTGCTGATTTGATTGTGACCACGTATCAGGCCGAAATGGAGGAAGTTCCTGAGCACTTCTGCTTTGAAAACAACGGTGATCTCATCGACCCCGCCGTGATGTTTTCAAACTTGACGGGCTCTCTCAAGGACATGATCGAGGAACTGGCCTGGAAGGGCAAGGTGTGTAACTCGCCTTCGAAGAAGCAGAAGACCACCACCACCACCCGCCCTTACGCCGGCGGGACGGCGGTGCTCATTCAGAAGGACCCGGATGCACCGGTAAAGGAAGCGACAGTCGAAACGGACGATGGCGGAGATAATGTGGTTATCTCTTATCTGAGCAGCAAATACAAGACGATTATGGAGGTCCCCGCCAGTCAGGTGCGCCTCCGTGACTGAAATGAGCACGCTCAGTGCGTCGAGCCCAGTGCGCGGCGTATGGAACAGTGTGTGTTGGTCGCAGTGCGTGAAATGTGTCGTATTTGTCGTCTGTGAAGGGGTGTTTCCACTACTTGTTACCTAGCTTCTTTCCTTGCAGTTTTTCTCGCAGCTTCTTTATCATTTGTGTCCTTTTATCTCTCCCTGCTCGCATAAATTGTTTTTCTATTCCCTTTCTAATTTTTCTTGCATAGAACGACTTCGGTTTCGGTGCCGAGTTCGACTTTAACTGGTTTATCTGTGCTGGACTTAAACGAGTTTTATTCATATCATTTTTTACAGTCATGGCTATATGTCTGAGCAATGTGGCATTTACTGGAGGGGAACGAAAGTACAAAGAATAATCTTTCCCACCGTATTTAGAGAAAGCTTTTGATTGCTTTAATTGCTGCTTTAATTGCTCTTTTTTTTCCTGGAACTTAACCAAGTACAATCTTTCTTTATGAAGCAGCTTGTGAAGCATATTGGTATTTTTATAGTTTGACCAGTTCTTGTAAGGCTTGTTAGCCAAGTTAACCGCTAACACATTTGCTGCTTTTGCCTCAGCCACGTTGGTCTCACCAAGCTGAAGAGAAATCTCGATTTGTTGCTGCGTTCTTTGTTGAGGGATAGCAGCAGCTTTTCTAGAAAAAAGCGTCGTTTCAGCAAGCAGCCTGTTAGTATCATATTTGTAATGTTCGGGTAAAACAACCGGAGTTTTTCTAGTATATTCTTGCCATGAGTTCAAATATGCTTGCATTCTATCAGCATCAATTCCTTCTTTTATTCTTGGTATTTGGACCTTTTTTTGAGCATTTTCTCTTGTGTCTGTAAGTTCAGGTGCAAACTTCTGAGTGTCACTAACATTTAACTTCTTCATATTTTCTAATGAAACGGGTGTCAACAATGCGTCTTTGAGGGATCGCTTTTCACCTTTTGAGAACTGCAATTTCACATATTCGTAGCTTGAATCAGTTAAATCGGCCGCAACTTGTTTTCCAGGGATGTTTGCACTGTAAGCTATTTTAGTAAAATGATTAACTACATTTTGAAACGTCACTTCACTTATGTTTGTTTTAGTTTTAGTTAGTTTTAATAAATGCCATTTGTAAAAACCCATTCTTAAATACTGGACGTGTAACATATAACGACGAAACTTTGCTGAACTGCCTAAGTTTTCTAAGTTATTGGTATCTAGATTCTTTTTGTTGTCTTTCCCCGATATGTACAATTTAAACCTGTTCGCGTTTGCTGCACCCTTTTGCATTTGCCTGAAAACTTTGTCCTGCTCAGAAAGACCAGAAGCAGAATGATTTTTTAGTTTATTAATTTCTGTATTCGAATTATAAACTTCAAGTGACTTTTTTGTATTACAATTCAATAATGTTCTGACACTGCCAATCAATTTACTAACCCCTAATGCTTGCTTTCCTTTTTGGGGGTCTTGGCAAACATTCTTTGCAAATTCGTACAAGTTTTTGGTGAAATCATAAGAATGACAGTCATTCTCACAACCTGTCAGCCGATTATCAAACTTCAAGAAATTGTTGAAGGTTTTCAAAGTGTTAACGTTTGAAGACTTTGAAGTACTCATTCCAAAATTGCTAGATGATCTTTCCTTGAGTTTGTGCTTTTCCAACTTCTTGGTGGGCAGTTTTGTCTGTTCTCTCTTCTGTCTTTTCTCATTTGCCGCAGTTAAATTCTGCCTAGTTAAATTTGCCGTTCCATTAGTCGTATTTGACTGAGGACTAGAATCCCTGGATTTCATGCTCGAGTTACTGGATTTAGATTTCACGCTCTTATTACTCTCTGTACTGCTAGTATTACTGTTTACACTCATAGGAGAGTTGCTAGTATTATAATTATTAAACGTGCCTTGTACAAAACTGTTGTTAGTAACAAATGATGCGTTTGTTGTCTTCAAGTCGATTCGTCTGACTAGGTTTCTCGGGTGTAAGTTAAGCGAACAATTTCTAGTATTTCTTCCAAAAATTTGTTTTCGTTGTGCATTACTTATTGGTATTCTGTTTTGTTGCTTGTGGTACAAGACAGCATACGGTGTATGAAAAAACGAGCCACCATGAGTCATTTCCGACAGAACTGCATTGCATAAATCACCGGTGTTATTCTCCGGTAAATTATAAATAGACTCAAGTATAGACTTGCTGGATTTGTTCAATTCGTGTTCCACCTTCTGCTTGTCCTCTAGTGTTATTGTTCTCAATTTTGCCACAGAGTATCTGAAAAAAAATGGTGTTTTCAATTTTTTATCTACAAAATATCTGCATTCCCTGATTTTTTTAAATAACATCGTTTTCATCATGTTACAATAATTCCTTGTTTTCTTAATTGCATCTTCTATGTTTTGTTTTGATTTCTCGTTCATGCTGCTTGATAGTTCAGAATATTGATCCTCCAGGTAAGATACACATTCAAAAGATGAAACGTGCTGAAACAAACTATACAATAAACTCAATCCTGGATTATGAAAAGCTGTCAAATCTTTGTCATAAACAATTTTCTCTTCTTTAGTTGCTTTTTGAGTAAGAAAAGTTTGTTTTTTACCGATATCAAGCCTCTTGTGCGGAATTTTTGTGTTTTTCAGAAACTCTTTAGGGTCTGTTATTTCACCCACCAGACGATTGAGTTTATTCTTATAATCATCTATTGCCGTCATCCAATCCTTTTCGCTTAATCCGCTCAACTTACCCACATCAAAAGAGAATATTGGCTCTCTAAGTGCAACTTGAGCGAGAAGATTGTCTTTGTGATACAAGTATGATGTAGGCTCTGCTTTTTTTGTTAGGGTTAGGTTGAACGCTTTACTTACAGCGGTTATCGCAAAAATACACGAGGCTGACCTTGACATTTTGCCCGTGGAGTTCAAGCCAGATTGCAGTTGTATACAAGAACATTGATTCACTAATATATGACACAACTCATTCACCTCAGCTCTAGCACCAGAATCAACATATATCATCACATTCCCTTTTGTGTGATCTTCTGGTAACGTCACGTTCACTGCACTCATCGAATACACATTATGTGGTTGAGACGAGAATTGTGGATTTATATCGACTTTGTTGCTCGTTGATCTGATTATATTTGCAATCATGAAATTCGCCGAACTGAACAAAGAAAACATTGGCAATCGCAATCTTTCGTTTTTGTTTTTTTTGGGCGGGTAATAAACTGGATTAGTCTCGTCATTCCCATATATAGATAAGGGTTGTCCAACTAAAATGTGAGTCTCTATTGAGTTTTGGTTTGGGACTTGCTTTGGGACAGTAGCACTCGTACCCGCAAGAGAGAGCGCACTAATTCCCATTTCCATTTTTAAAAGGTCGTTTCTTACTTTAATGAACCTTTTTCTTATCTCGATGCGAAGAGTTCTATCAATTATTCGCACATTCTTATCATTCGCAAACAAAACGTTCACATGCGTTATAAACTTGTCCCCAAGATAAATCGCCAACTGTTGCAAACCAAGAAAATTACTCTTTAACTCTTTTATGGTGTTTGTTTGTTTTTTAATGTTTTGTTCAAGCACTTGTGATGACTCTCTTTTCGATACATTTTTTTTATCTTTTAAATCATCTCTTTCTCGTTTTAGTTTGTCCATTACATCTTTATATTCACCTATTATCTCCTTGAACTGTTCATGGAGTGGGTTATTTATATCGACTTTATTTTTCAATAAATTGAATTTGATTGGAACTGCAGTCTTCAACTCTGTCAAGGTATTTGTCGCTTCTCTAAGGTTGCGTTTCGCCGTTTCAATTTTATCAGCCGTGGTCTGTTTTGTCTTTCTGGTTGCTGCACGGGTTTGTCTTTCTGATTTGCGGGCACTGAACCCTGATGTCTTCAGCACATTCCGCTCCTCCGCTTGTAATTTTTGTATTTTTTCTTTCAATTGTGCGATCTGCTTTGTTAGCCCGGCTTCTGTTGGTTGTGTTGCTAAAGTCTTTTTTGCTTGAGTCTGGTCAGTCTGAATCTGTGAAGCAGGGTCAGTATTGAGTATACCTTCTTTTTTCTTTTGTAACTCAGTTGGTATTATTTCCCTGCCGTCTCTTTCCCATTTACCATTTTTTAACGTAACTTTCTCCAGATGCTTTAAAATATCCGTAATAACTGAGTTGTATGCAGAAACTATCGATCCTTTCGAAATAACATCGATAGCATTAGAGTGATTGAAAATGATATCAATTTGTCTCTTGTGTCTTCCTTGCATTAATGCAAGTAGTCTGCCGGGTGCCTCTAACTGTGTATTTTTCTGCTTATTCTTCTGCTTATTCTTCTGCTTATTGTTTGTGTTAGCACGTATCACTGTATCATGAATTTCTTTGATGCCTTTGAGAGCCCGTCGTCGAGGCGCTAACATCAAATTATGGATCGGTGCAAAGGGTACCTCCAATGGAAATGTGCATGCTTTGCTGAACTGAAAATTCCGTGATAATTCACAGGCAGTTAAGGACGCACTTGGATACAAAGACACATTCTTAGCTGTGCTCCAATGACTAATGTAACCTTGAGTTCCATATATCGGATGCTTCACAATCCGCGGATGATTCACCTGCTTATCATCATCCTTTTTTTTGTTGTAAATCAAATTGAAATATTCAATGCAATCGACTGTAATATTGGTAAATAGCTCTGTGTAAGTGTGATACTTTATTTTCTTTGTTTTTGCTTCAAGGAAAGTACTATATGTTTTTCCTGGTTTAAAATAGTCCGACTTGTCTGGTTCTAATTGATGCTCTCTTTCGAATTTTTCCAAACTCCAGTTTCCTTTTTCCTTTATGGTTTTTTTATCGTTATGCATATTGTAAAATACATCCTCCATCTGCAAGAGTGACCCAATTGGTACATGTTCTCTTTCAATTTCATTGCTGCCATATATTTTTTGAAAATTTTCATTCGAAATACCACCAACATTGTTTGCCTGTATACTATTCTCACTAGTTGCGCTGTCAAAATATATAGAATCTTTAGAGTTTGACTTTTTATTCGAAAGATTGTTTTTTTCTTCCTGCTTAGCAAAGGTCGAGACCACCCTAGAAACTCCTGAAAATGTCTGTTTTCTTACCCTTGGATACAACGAGTACACTAGAGTACCAACACCTCCAAGACCACTTACATGCATAGCAGTGGCTGTCATCAAAACAATCTTGCATAAATCTGAAGCAAACATAAGCACTCCTAACAACGCAAGAGAATTCGTATATTTGTATTTATTTTTGTAACCATCTTTCTTACTAGTGGGTAAAGTTCGTTGCCGCTCCTTGCTATTATCAACACATTGATGTGCTTCATCAACAATTATCAAGAAATCTCTTGTGTGAGACTCGATTTGAGCTCTTAATGATCTGATATATGATTTATTACCATCCTGGTATTTTTCATTTGTTCTATCAAATTCGTATACTATTTCGTCCTGTTGGCCCTTTGTTTTCCATTTTTCCGAATGAGAATTTTCATTCAATCCGCAAATAGTTCGCATAACCATGTCGTGAGAATCGAGATACAATGTGCCCTTTTTCATTGTATCTTTCATACCTTTCAATATAGAGCGGTGCATACCAGATAATGATTGTTCGGTAGCGTGGTGGAAATTCCACTCTTTGTACAAAAATTCATTCGTCCCACGAGACTTGAAAATCTCCCGATGCCACGTATTAATATTATCCTTATCCGGACACGCAATAATGGCATTGTATTTATTTTCAAAAGGTCTATTTCTATTTATGTGGTGTGAGACCAGCTGAAGTGCAAGCTCCGATTTTCCTGATCCAACTTCATGATCGACCAACACACGTGGTACTTTTGAAACATCCATAAACTCCTTGAGTTCGTAACGAGTTTTTCCGTTTTTTTGTTTTTTATCATACATGTCTTCCTGACGACTTTTGAAATCGTTAGATTCTAGCCTCTCCATAACATATTTTTGTCCATCACTTAACTCGAATCTCCTCTCGCATAAACTATGAGGAATGAAGTTTGTACAGCAACTTGTTCGTCTTGCAGTATAAATAGTATCATTACTCCTGAAAACCGTTTTGTACGGCTGGGTAGGAGGCTTTGGATTTAATTGAGTACCACTCTTCACCATTCAAGTTATCAAAGAATTTAATTCTCAAAACAATTTACTTCTCACTGAACTCGCACACATTAGCGTCTTTCATATCCAATAACTCTTCAAACCAGGTTGTCGATGACGGCGGCTGCGCGGAACTCAGCTGCTTGGTAGGCGACTGCTCGGGCGAGGATGCCGGCTTTTGGCTATTGTACCACTGATCGTACAAACACTTAAGCCTTTTCCGAAGTTGGGACGCGTCGCCAGTCTGCAAAACCGTCGCACGGTTCTGCCAAAGGTTCGCATCATGCTGTGGCATCGTTATGATCCGTATGTCCTCTCGGAGCAGAACAAACTTCATCTCATCCATGACCATTTCTTGGACACGCCTAACATCATCATTCCGGTGCCTGTAGTTGAGATAGATGACTTCATTCCCAGTCCTCGACTTACTCGTCGAGATGCTTTGTGGTAAAAAATTGATGCCGGTGCTTCCATGATGATGCTGTAGAAGACAAAGTTTGTGGTATATGAACGTCTCGACATCAGACTTCAGTGCCACTCCAGTATTGATCTCGCGCATCAACTCGTGAAGTTTCTGGTTAGGGCCCGTTGGAACTGCGTTGTCGTCGGGGTGAAGAGGTCTAAGCTTCCCTGCATTGATCGTCAAGTACCAGAAAGGGGGGTCTCGTCCTCGCTTACCACTGCTAGACATCCTAGACATCATCTTAGGTTGATGCACTGGTGATGAAAGTGGGTCGGAGACGACACTACCCGCGCAGTTGTGCCGGACCGTTCGTGTCCACACGGGACCGTTCGTGTCCACACGGGACAGTTCGTGTCCACACGGGACCGTTCGTTCGAAACGGAGGGCGCCACGGGCCAGGAGGATTAGATTATGAATCGCAATGCCGCAGCGCGGGTGATGGTTACTCTTCGATAAGCGCGATTCATGGAGCCTTACAAATGTATGTTGTTAATATAACTCAATGTCATTGGAACTCAATGAACTCAATGTTATTGGAATGTTTCATTTTTGCATTTACGTTTTTATGTTCTTCGTTCAGTTCTCTTTCAATGTTTTTTTCCTCTGGATTCATACAATCTTAAGTTTGGCGGTTCTTTTACATTGGTATACAAACGAAAAAAAATGCTTTCTGACCGAGTTAGAATCAAAAATATGTGGCGTATCAGCAAATGCAACATTAAGCTCAAAGTTGTTATCTCCATTACTAGATCCAACTGAAGATCACGACACACTTGTTGCATTGACATTTGCTGGAGTATTCATTTCGGTAATCAAAATTTCACTTGTTTGTGCATTCCGTGAATCTCCCGAATTAAGCCAGTGATTCCTCATAAACGTATAAATTCCCCATGGCAGGACGTAATTATCTATTTGAATTTGACCCCTTGATGACGATTTCATCTCTGGAAAATTTTTCGTTATAAGAATCTGAATGAAATTAAGAAGATTAAGATTCTTCACACAACCATCTTGCTTATCATACACTTTCACCTCTAGTCTGTTTAGCAACATACTTGTGTCACCACCTCGAATACAAACATTGATGATCGCTGGTACCGATAGACCACATGTTGATATCCAAATTTCAGAATAACGCTCGTTTTTCATACGAATTTGATAATTTCTTTCCTTTGCAAGTTCAATGTCCACGTTATCCCGCGTGACTGGTTTCTCGTATGAGAGGTTACGTTTGTTTTCCTCGCGACTCTTTCGCTCAAAGTCCATACTGGCTTTTACTCTTGCAAGATACTGTTCGTTCCTTTTTGTAATACGTGACATTTTTATTTTTCAAGATTTTCAAAGTCTTTAAATAAAAATCTCACTCATATTAGATAATGTATAGCAATTCAAATACAAATGTAAATACAACAAATGTAAATACAAATGTACGTACAAATCAATCAAATACAAATAAATCAAATACAAATCAACCAGACTCAAGAGCTAAACCAGAGCGCAATGAATCATGTAGGAGAGCATTCCCGTTCGTGAAGTCTGCGAACATAAAAAAACAACTCGAAGTATTTGAACAAACTCCATATGAAGAATTACAGACTGATGAATTTCTAAACGAATATTTAGATATAAAGAATCCTTTCAAGCTAAATCCAAGGGTGTACGATATCGACACGTTACGACTAGTATCAGACTGTATTTGGGAAAGTTACTATTTACCACATTTAAAAAATAAAAATCAAAACAAGATCAGAAAAAAGTTTGATACATTCCTTGAATCATTTTCTAACAGAAAACTTGACGAGAACACTGCAAAAGAGATCCTTACGAGATGTAATAAGATAACGAGTCCGACAGATGTCTTCAAATCTTGTGCGGACAATTGTGTCGGCACACCAGGTTCAAAAAACACAACTCCTTATCCAGAGACAATGATGAAAGAACTCACACTTTTTAACACAGAGGCGTCTAATTTTATGTTTATTCTTAACGAATATTTAAAGGGTGTCAGTGATGAGTTGGTGTCAGAATTAAAAAAAAGAAATGTCGACGAAAGAATTATAGCTAGAATTATTCACAATAAGTTTGGTACACAAACCTACGTACCACCCAATCCATATCAAAAACAACCTAAAGTGGCAACACCTCTAACACCTGCAATACAAGCGCAACGACTGAAAGAAAAAACAAAAAAAGAAAGACAGAGGCTTCAAACGCGCCTTCTGAAAAAAGTAATGAGCAATGGAAAAGTGAAACCCAAGTACAACTCATTTTTTGCACTGCCTACACAAAAAATTGAACTTCCGAAACGATCTTCTGTTAAGATGATCCAATCTACTGGTAATCTGACAACAGATTATAATCGAACACAGAAGCACATCACAAGTGAGCTAAGATTTAACCCCCGAAAACCATTAAAAACTATAACAAATGATCTGCAACGGCTGCAAAACAATCTAGAAAAAGCACCAAAAAATGAAAAAAATAACATTCAAAAAAAGATCAATCTAACAACAAAAACACGTCAAAAAATTCAAAACTTGTCTGACAATCCGAGCACCTACAATCCTCTTAAATTGCGTGTGGGTACTGGTGGCAATGTAACAGTACAGAAAGGAGGAGACCGCAGAACATCACGTGATGTCATCGAGCTATTCTCGATTCAAGAATTCAAGTCATCAGGGTCACAGAAATACAAATTTACAAATGAAACTGTGAAAAAATTGACTCAAGCGTTCGTGAACAAGAATACCAACATCAACACAAAAAAAATAACTGAAATAACTGAAAAGATTGAAGAACTTATCAATGATAACAAGGAATTCACAAAGAAAAATATCAATACAACTGTATTGACTGTATTTTTATCCTGGCTAGCACAAAAACTCTCAACACTCAAACAAAATGACAAATTTTCCATCGGACAATTCTTTAAGTATGAACGAATTGATATTCCCTTCGTAAAATCATACAAATTGCACACTCCCAACAAAATATTCAATTTCATGAAAACTGAAAAATCTGATGAATTCAAATTTATTAATGCACAAAATACACTCCCGGAATTAAAATCTTTAAATTCCACAAATGAACTAACATATAAAATTGATGAACAATTCGTAAATTATCCGATTGCGATAAATGCAGCAAAACAGCGGTTAATACAAAATCCACAAAATATACTTAAAAACCAAAATATCGCAAGATTTTTCCTAAGAGTTGAGGACGAAGGAAGAATGGGACCAATTAAAAACATTTTGAACTTTCTAGAAAACTACAATCGCAGAAATATTCCGGGTGGGAAATAGTCAATTTTTTTCCTTTGTATTTCATATGAAGCGACAATTTACAGTAACTAGTAACAAACAAGTTGATACACCAAAAAAACCACGGGTTTTTCAAGTGCATTCAACAAAAAAACCACGTGTTTTTCAAGTGTATCCACAAAAAAAACCACGTGTTTTTCAAGTGTATCCACCAATAAAGCCCGACATTCATGCTGGAGGGCGAGGTGTGGAAGGATGTTGATTTACAGTGAGTTAATTTACACATTATGTGATTTATAATCTCTACTTTTCATATATGGGACAACAATATCATAAATTGGAACCAAAAAAGAAAGCAAGCAGGAGGTTTGTGCTTCCAACACGGTCAAAATCACGTCAACAAACCAAGTCACCGTCAACTTCGAATAAATCAAAGACGTCACCATCAACTTTATCGTCCACCCCGACCAACCCGTTTTTAACGCTCACCACGTCAAATCTAAACACCAGAAAACAAGCAGCACGAAAGCCAAAACTAGTACCGGCACATCTCATTGGAATGGCTAAAATAAATCGTAGGAATGTTAATATTTATGAA
>CEVB01030000.1_pt1 | contig 14049 bp, 21 predicted proteins | sample 531381 | NCBI WGS metagenome assembly CEVB01 (sample SAMEA2622763, study PRJEB7988) | marine metagenome | biome: marine biome (ENVO:00000447); feature: surface water layer (ENVO:00002042); material: "saline water (ENVO:00002010), including plankton (ENVO:xxxxxxxx)" | depth 5 m | reverse complement strand
CAAGTTGGCAAACACACACAACAACAAAACGGAGACACAATGAACAAAAAACCGAACAATGTTATTTCAGTGCCTTTTAGCCACCCGGAAGTTGCTAAAAAGCTGTTAGAAGTAAAACGACTGAGACGAAGATTACAAGCTAATGCTACAAAATATGATGACGTAATACGACATCACAAACAACAACATGATGATGAACACAAGGAGTAATGTATATGAAAACATATAGATTAAAAACAAGAACACACAGCACCAGTTATCAAAATGGTTTGATGGGTGAAACTGCTTATCAAAATGATGCTGATACACAAGTATATCCTAGTGCTGAAATGTTGGATGATATGGAAAAAATGGCAGGTGACATCACCAAGTCTTTTTTAAATCATCCTTTCGAAGACAGATACAAGCAGTTTGTATCACCTTCTTTCACAGATCAGGAACCAATCACTGGTAAGAAATATATGAGGAGAGGTCAAACATTCAAACGACACTATCGTGAAGAAGAAAGAGAAAACAGCAGTCGGCAATACAGGAAACTATTGAACAATCCAGATTACACTTGCGGTAAAACTTGGACGGTGCAAGAAATAGTATTGTATATGCTACAACCAGTGATAGCTAGAAACAATCATATGATTGAACCCTATCATCAAGCTGGTATCAAAAGAATAAACAGATTGATTACACATTTACAAAAATGGCGACCAGATGATTTTGGTCATTTACAACAAATAAAAATAGTTGATTATGAGGAGGAAGTATTAGTATGACACGACCAACAAATGTTGAATATTATTTTAGTTCCGATGCTATTTGGGAAACAAACCATAATGGAGAAAAAACAATCTTCGGCTATAATAGTAGGTGCCGTCATTTTAAAAAAATGGGCAATGCCATAAACTTTTATAAAAAAATAATAAAGCACCCAGAACTTGTAAATGCTTTGGTTTGGGACGATGCAGAAGATATAGAATGGCACCCTGTCGATGGAAATCTAGATCTATGGGACATTAGTCACACAGATAGAGAGAGACTAAAAAAGTATAAAACACAGGAGGAAGTATTAGTATGACAAACAAAGAACTAACAGCAGAACAAATATTAGAGTTGATCAAACAAAGACAAGAGATCAACAACAAGTTGGATTCACAACCAAAACATTCAAAAGAATACAGAGAATATCGCAACCTTCAGGTTGAAATATTAGAAAAGAGACAACAACTGCATCAACTCAAATGTGATTTGACTGAACTTGATGCCATGCTACAAGGCAGTTATCCACCACACTACGCATATTGGTGGGAAGCTGAACAACTAGAAGCTTGGAATCGTGTCAAGCAAGAGTTTGACAGCAAAGAAACAGTCGATGGACTTCGTGCAATATTAAAAAAGAAAAGGCAGTTACTCAAAGACGAAGACCTGTAATGATTAAATACACAACATACACCATCTTGTTTTTATATTGGATGGTGTTGTTGTCAACCTTATTCCTATAGCAATAGTAGGAAAGTGGATGGTTAGTTTCCGTTATCCATCCAATATTGGGTAGGTGGTACCACCGTGTTTACGCCATAATCTAACATCGGACACACGCCACCTACCTACTTCAAATAAATATATACGATGCCTTTATCACCAGCACAAAAAACAATAGCAGATTCCAACAAAAGATTTATAGTTGCTTCTTGCGGAAGACGATTTGGCAAGACCACACTGGCCATACGCAAACTGTGTGAATGGGCTTCACAACCCAATCAAATGATATGGTATGTGGCACCAACACACGGTATGGCAAAACAAATAGCTTGGCAAACACTCAAAGAAAAACTCATAAGTCTAAGATGGACTAAAAAGATCAATGAAGCTGATCTAAGCATAGTATTGGTGAATGGCAGTCGCATAAGTCTTCGATCGGCTGACAACCCCAATCGACTTAGAGGTATTAAATCACATGGTATTGTCATCGATGAGGCCAGTGAAATAGATATGACCACTTGGACTGAAGTATTGCGTCCAACACTGTCAGACACACAAGGCAGTGCAATGTTTTGTTTCACACCCAAAGGTGTAAGCACATGGACTTATGATCTTTATCAACAAGCACAACAGGATCCAAACCAATGGGATAGTTTCCAATACACCACACTGGATGGTGGACAAGTGCCACAAGATGAGATAGAACAAGCACGTAAGGATTTAGATCAAAGGACATTTGAACAAGAGTATGAAAGCAAGTTTGTTACATACAAAGGTATCATATACTACAACTTTGGTGATCACAGCATATACAAACAACAGATAAACAAACCAAAAACCATATTGATCGGAATGGATTTCAATATTTCACCCATGTCAGCATGTGTGGCCACTAGGACTGATGGTGGTTTGATCATATTCGATGAGATAGTGATGTATTCATCCAACACCGATGAAATGGTACAAGAAATAAACAACAGATATGAAGGATGTGACATAACAATATATCCGGATCCAGCATCAAGGCAGAGAAAAACATCAGCCGGCGGTAGGACAGACTTAAATATACTACAGAACGCTGGATTCAAAACATTAAGTCGCCCCAGTCATCCACGCATCAGAGACAGGATAAATGCTGTCAACAGTGCTTTGAAATCAATGGATGGCACACAGCGATTATGGGTAACAGCAAACTGTAAGCAAGTCCGCAACAGTTTGAGTAGAATGGTGTACAAAGAAGGAACCAGTGTTCCAGATGAAAAAGATGGTTTAGATCACATGGCAGACGCACTTGGATATATGATAGAATATATATATCCCGTAAAACGCAATGTGCTAAATACAAATACACCAGCAACCTGGAATATACGGACAATATAAGGAAACACGATGGCTACAATCTATGACGCTTTTGAAACAAGATACAAGTTAGACTACTTAGGCCTTCCCGTACACAACGAATGGAAAAATAATATCAAGCGTTGGACTTATTATAGCGACAGTTATAATGGCGGTAATGACTATAGGAGTGGACAGTATCTTACCAGATATGTAATGGAATCTGGTGACGAATATGACAACAGAATAAAAAACACACCACTAGACAATCACTGTAAATCAGTTATTGAAACTTACAACTCATTCTTATTTAGGAAACCACCAATCAGAGATTATGGTAATATCACAAACGACCCCGCACTGGACTTCTTCTTGGAAGACTGTGATCTCGAGGGGCGTAGCTTTAACGCATTCATGAGAGATGTAAGTACATTTTCTAGCATATACGGCGTGGTGTACGTCATGGTGGATAAACCAAGAATACAGGTTGAAACAAGAGCAGAAGAACTTAATCAAAGAATCCGTCCGTATGTATCGATCATAACACCAGAGAATGTTATCGATTGGCGATACATGAGAAAACCAAATGGTGTTTACGCATTAAAAGAAATCACACTGCTAGACGGTGTTGATGATGACGCAGTATACTACAGAACTATGACAGCTACTGAGACGACAATATACACAAGAATGTCTGGCAGTAATACTAGCGTAGCAACAGAAGTTATTCCCAACCCTATAGGGGTTGTACCAGTTGTACCAGTTTATTCTGGTAGAACAGTTGAAAGGGGTATTGGCGTGAGTGATATCAGTGACATAGCTGATGTACAACGTGCCATATACAATGAACTGAGTGAAGTTGATCAGTTGATTAGGATTTCCAATCATCCAAGTCTTGTCAAGACAGGTGCCACACAAGCAAGTGCTGGTGCGGGAGCGATTATAGACATTCCGGATGACATGGACCCTAACCTAAAGCCATACTTGATTGAGCCCAGTGGGGCAGGAATAACTCATATACTTGACAGCATAAAGTCAAAAGTTGATTCCATAAATCGTATGGCTAACATGGGGGGTGTTAGAAACACAATGACATCAGCAATGAGTGGTGTAGCATTAAACACAGAGTTTCAGTTGTTGAATGCTAGATTGGCACAAAAAGCTGATAACCTAGAACTTGCCGAAGAAAAAATATGGCGCATGTGGGCGTTATGGCAAGGCACAACATTTGATGGAGTGGTGGATTATCCAGACAACTTCAACATATCAGACAAAGAACATCAAGTTGCTGTGATTAAAGCGGCAAAAGATACTAAACCAGAAAATGTAGAACTGCTTAAACAGTTAGACATCATGTTAGCCAAAGCACTTATTACTGATGAAGATGTTCTTGAAAAAGTTATGGATAGACAACAAGAGCAGGGAGAGGCAGATACAGCGACAGCATTAAAACTAGACATGCCCCATCCGCCTATGGAGAACAAAGAGGACATGGTTAAACATATCCGTGACATGATAGCGGAAGGTTACACCGACGCACAAATATTAGAGATACATCCGGAGATAGCTGGATTTTTCAACCAAGGAGGGAATGACAATGGCAATGACTAAACGTAAAAAGAAAAAAGGTGGCAAACGTGGCGGCAAAAAAGGCGGCAGACGAGGCTAACTTTTGACTGAATATACTGACTGGCGGACATATTTCGCATCAATCGTTGGAGTATGTCCGTGGAGTCAAGCATATTGGAAAAAATGTCGCATAGACATAGTCGATTGGGATGGTGAAATACTGCCACTGGGTGACTATGTTGCCAGAGTATATCAATATCCACAAGCGTCAGCACACAAGTTGAATAAACTAATGAAACAGTTTAATGAAGAAAGGGAAGATGAAGAATGGTTATATTCACATCCCAAGTTCGGCGGACACAGTACGCCAACACCTTGCTTAATACAACAAGACTATGAAATATTGGCAAACGCAAGGCAATCATTAAAGCAACATAAATACAAATACAAACAATCATAATGATTGGAGATTAACTCATATCTATAAGGAGGTATTACGATGAGTGAAGCGGAAAATATACAAAACACTGAGTCCACTGAGGCTCCGGTTGAAACAGCCGAAACACAGGAAAAGTTGTTCACACAGCAAGACTTGGACAAGATAGTTGCTGATAGGGTATCAAGAGAAAGACGCAAGTACGATAAAAAGTATGAGGGTGTTGACGTTGATACATATCAAGACTTAATGGACAAGGCAGAGAAGGAACGTGAAAACAAACTGAAAGCCAAAGGTGAGTTTGAAAAACTGTTGAAAGAACAGGCGGATAAGAAAGACGCTCAAATAAACACCTTGTTGAAAACTGTTGAAACTATTAGAGTTGATGGCAGTTTGGTTGATGAAGCCAGCAAAGCAGGTAGCATCAATCCACAACAAGTGGCACAACTGCTACGTAGCCAAGTTAAACTTGGTGAAGGTGGCGATGTTGAAATCACGGATCCAAAGACTGGACAAGTAAGATACAAGGAAAATGGCACACATATGACGGTCGCTGACCTAGTATCAGAGTTCATTACATCTAACAAACACTTTTTAAGTGCTACTCCATCAGGAATGGGTACGGACGGAAGTAGAGTTGGAGACAAAGGTAACGTTGGTGAAACACTTGACATTAGTAAACTAGACATGTCCAAAGCCAAGGACAGAGAGCTATACGCTCAGTACAAGGCTAAAAGAGATGTTTAATATTTTTGTTATATAAAAGGAGAAACATAACATGGCAAATAATACAACTATCAACTCGGAGTTGTTGGTAAACTTACTTGCAGACGCTCAGTTTGCGGCTTACGAAAACTCTATTGCTAAACAAGTTGTTACTTCATTTGACTTCCCGGCGGGATCTGGGTCCACTTTGCAAGTTCCCATATATTCCGCAGTAACGGCTGGTGCTTTAACAGAAGCAACTGCTCCGTCGGCGGCAAACACAAACACAACTTCAGCAACAATATCATTAGGTGAGATCGGTGTATATCATCAGATTTCAGACTTCTTAAGAGACTCAGCATCACAAGATGTTATCGGTGACTTAGGAACACAATCAGGTAGAGCTATTGCTGAAAAGATGGATGCACAAGTATTCAACTTATTCAACTCTGTATCTACTAACTCTGTAGGAACTGAGGACAGTCCTTTAACAGTTGACTTATTTTTTGACGCAGTTCAAAAACTAAGATCAGCAAAAGTAACGGGTCCTTTATTCGCTGTAGTGTCACCAAGACAAGCACTACAAATGAAAAAGTTACTATCTAACTCAGCATCATCACCAAGTTCAGCTGAAATAAGTAACTCAATCTTACGTGAATACTACATCGGGTCTTTAGCTGGGGCGCAGATTTTTGAGAGCTCATTAGTTAAACAAGATCTTGATACGGATTCAGACAGTGAAGTAAACGCAGTTGGATGTGTATTTGCGAAGTCGGCTTTTGGTCACGCACAAAGAGGCCCTCTAGCAATCAATACGCAATATCAAACAGCGGAGAGAGCTACTGATTTAATGGTATCAGCAGTTGTTGGACAAGCTATTTTACAAGACACACATGCTTGTAAGTTAGTATCATCTAACACAGACTAATATTAATACACTATAGTGGGGAGTAATCCCCACTATACTAACAAGGAGTAGTAAATGAGTAACTATAGCACGGACGCAAATATTTTAGAATACGAGCCGCAAATAAAAGAATACGGTATATTGGACTTTACTGATGATCACACAAAGACCACTGCTGATATTCAAAGGTATCTACGTATTCATTGGTGGCCTAGAGTGTCACGCACACAGGTAAGGTATTTTAACACAAGTGTTGAAATGGATACAACAAAACTTACAGCAAGTCAGTTTACTAGAGCGGCTGTGTTTCATGTTCTAGCATACTACATCTTACCAAAACTAACACAACACTCAGCGGAACCAGACAGATTTAGAGTAATGATTGATTTTTACAAAGCCAAGTTTCAAGAGGAGATTGACTTTGTACTTCAAGATGGTGTAAAATATGACTTTGACGGTGATAGCACAGTTGAAGACAGTGAACAACAACCTGTACACTTTAATAGATTGGTTAGATAATGAGTGTTAGAGAAGACATAGCAACAAACATAGTACAAACACTGGAAGGTATCACATCACCGGCAGTGGTTATTGTATCACGTAATCCGATCAACACCACAGATCTAGCAATCACACAATATCCAGCCATAATGGTGAGAACATCAACTGAAGAACGGGTTGATATGACACAAGGCGGATTGAGAATGGGTGAAATAGACTACACAATCATTGGTTTTGTAAGGGCTTCAACATCAGCAACAACAATCAGCAACAATATTGACACACAACGTAATCAGTTGATTGAAGCTATTGAAGAAGCACTTGAAACTGATAGACAACGCAACGCAAACTCTCTAAATGGTTATGTGACAAATGTAGCTGTTGATGATGGAACAATATATCCACTTGGACGGGTAGATATTACATTTAGAGTCCAATATAAATATACACGAGGTACATTATAATATGGCAACGAGAACTATTTACAAAGACAAAGATTCCAAACAATGTGGTTTCAGTGAAGCCACAAGATTGGTTGCTGAAGAAGGTTGGAGCTGGACACCAGCTGTGACTGTAAAAGCAAAACGAACTGTTAAGGCTAAAAAACCAAAAGTTAAAGTTGAAGCTGAAGCAGACGTAATAACTGAAATCAACTTTAACAAAGATAACGAGGAGAAATAAAATGGCAAACATTTATACTGGTCATGATGGAGTTATTGAGTTCGCTGATAGTGGTGATAGTTTATCATCAACAGCAGTTGGTAACTTACGTAACTTCACTATTGAACAAACACAAGATACTATTGAAGTAACCCATATGGGTTCTAGTGGTATGCGTGATTACAAACCTGGTTTACATACATTTACTATTTCAGGTGATGTGTATTTTGATCATGCTGATACAGTTCAAGCAAAACTTGATGAACTTGTAACAAAAACTGGTCAAGAAACTAAGGCAACATTCAACGCTTATCCATCTGGTAGTGCTACATCACAAACTCCGGCAAACTCTAAGTTTGTAGGTAGCTGTATCATTACTTCATTTTCTATTTCATCAACTGTTGATGGTGTTGTAGAGGCTTCATTCGCGGCACAGGGCTGTCCGAACGCTGTAGATTTAAGTGGCAGCGGCGGAAATGGCGTTGGCGGTGGATTGGCTATATCAGCAATCTAACAGGGGTTAGTATGTATAGAGCGAGGTTGGCTGGACTATTCGATATCAACGATGTTAATCGTCAGATGGACAAGTTGATTAAAGATGTTCAGAAAAGAACATTCCAAACAGCTCGAGACCTAACCCCCGTACGAACTGGGAATGCTAGGCGCAACTGGACACAAGATACTACCAGTACTGGGTTTGATGTAACCAACTCGGTACCATACATAGTTCATCTTGACAAGGGATCATCAAGACAAGCACCCAGGGGAATATCAAAACCCACAGCCAGGAAAATGGCTGGTTATATTAGGACAAGGAGATTATCACGATGACTAATACGGTTATAAAAAATGTTACAGCACATTTCAAAGCAAAGCTGGCGGGACAACTTTTAAGTATGGAGGTTCCGGAATGGAATACAACAATATACTATAGAACTACATCAAGTTTACGTGCTGAAAGCCATATCATGGAATACACACAGCAAGGTAAAACTGCTGAAGCGTTGGTCGAAAGTATTATTCAAAAAAGTTTGGATAGTGAAGGCAACAAGTTGTTCAAAGAAACTGATAGAGCGACACTGTTGAACGAAGCGGATCCAAAAGTATTGATCATGGTAGCGGCCAAACTAAACTCAGCATCAGATGATACTATAGCAGATATTGAGGGAAACTAAGACGGGACACAGAGCTTTATAACCTTTTCTCGTTAGCAGATTATCTAAAAATAACTATAGATGATGTGCTTAACATGTCCCAGTTAGAAGTTAAAGGTTGGTTTGCTTACCTTAAGGTCAAGCAAGACAAGGAAAAACGAGATGGCAATAAGAGAACAGCTAATCATAGAAGGCGTTAATAAAACGCAAAATGCTTTTGGCGGTGTACAACGAGACTTAAACAAACTAAACGGTCGAATGGGCTTGGTCACCAAAGCCGGTGGTGCTTTGTTGGCAGTATTCGCCGCAAGGAAAGTGCTTGATTATGCTAATGCTATCAAAGAAGCAACTTCACAACTACAACTATACAAAAACCAACTAAGACTTATTACTGATGGTAACATAGACTTAGAGATCACATTTAATAAACTAAGAGATGCGGCAAAAGCCAATAGAACACCGTTGGCTGAAACAATAGACTTATTCACCAAACTAAGGGTAACTACACAAGCACTTGGTAAGAGTGAAGAAGATGTATTGAAAGTAACCAACAACTTATCCAGAGCTTTACAGATCGCTGGTGCTGATGGAAACACAGCGGCTTCGGTTATTAGGCAGTTTGGACAAGCAATGGCTTCAGGTGAAGTTAGAGGTGATGAGTTTAGAAGTTTAGTTGAAGGTTTGGGACCAGCACTTGCTATCATGGCAGAAGAAACTGGTATCACGGTTGGCGAACTTAGAAAAATGTCCAGAGCAGGAGAACTTACTGCTGATGTGATGTTTGACATGTTGAAAAACACTGAGATATTGAATGAGAAGTTTGCGGCACTACAACCAACCATACAACAAACTGAAATAGCATTCACTGACAGCTTTAAAGTAATGTTAGCGGCTATAGGTGAAGCAAGTGGTGCCACAAGTTTATATCAAAGCACTCTAGACCGTTTGATCAGTGTAATGGATGGTGTAAGTGAAGCACTTACGGAATCACCGTTCGCGTCGTTCACTGCTGAACAGTTTGCCGCACTTAAAAGTGTGGAAGAACTTGCCGCGGCAGTTGAGTTTTTAACCAACGCTGAAAGTCATAGAAGTAAAGAACTACAAGCCGCCATAGATGTCATGAGGTTTATGACTGGTATGACTGAAGAAGAAGCTTTGGCACAGTTGAAATCACAAGAAGCTACAAGAGACTTGGTGCTTGAAGATGAAAAAAGATTAAGATTGTTGAAAGACATATTGCCGGAACTTGAACTTCGTTTAGAAATCACAAAAGAGCTCGAAGAAATAGATCGTAAGCAAAAAGAAGCAACAGCGGCACTCAATGCTGAAAATCAAAAACTATTGAACTATTACAAAGATGCTACAAAGGCCGGTAGCGAATATCTTAAAATGGATTTTGAAACACCCATGGAGAAAGCCAAAAATGGTGCCACAAAAGCCTTAGATACTTTCAATGCTTTACAAAACTTGATGCGTGATTTGAACACTGAAACTGAAGAAGGTAGAAAAGAATACGAGAAACTTGAAAAAATGCTTGAACAAACTGGCAAAGCATACAAGAAATATTGGTCAGACATATTTGAACTAGAAAAGAAAGCCAGAGAAGCACAAACACAACAATACAAAAAAGTATATGCTTTGGAAGAAGCACTGCTAAATGATGCTACAAGGAAGATTGAACAAGAATACAAAGAAAGACTTGAAGCTCTAGAGGACTTGCATCGCGATGGCTTTATGACAACGCAAAAGTTCAACAGACTTGAAATAGCACTCAACAAAGAGAAAAATGACGCCATAACAAAAGCAAACAAAGCCGCCATGAGAGAAAGAAGAATAATGGAGCTCGAGGCTAGTGGAAGAACACGTGAGGAGGCTGAACAATATGCTGACTTTGAAAATAAATCAACCACTGATAGGGCGAAGTTTGTTATTGAAAAAGGTCAAGAAATAGTAAACGCACTTGGACAACAAAACAAGAAAGCATTTGAAGCCGCTAAAGCATACAACATAGCAAAAGCAATCATAGACACATATTCAGCGGCAAACACAGCACTGAAATCATTTCCACCACCGTTCAACTTTATTGCGGCGGCGGCAGTGGTAGCGGCTGGTATAGCCAATGTTGCCAAGATAAGAGGACAAACATTTGAAGGCAGAGAATACGGCGGATCCGTGCGTGGTAATCGTTCATACGTGGTTGGGGAAGCGGGCCCCGAGCTTTTTACTCCTGGAGTTATGGGTAACATAACACCAAACAATCAACTTGGTAGCACAGTGAATGTAGAGTTCACAGTTAATGCCATAGACGCACAATCATTCAACACAGCATTAGCAAGACAGAGAGACACTATAGTTGGTATTGTTAATGAAGCAGTAAATGATGGTGGCAGAAGGAGTATAACAGCATAATGGCAAAGAGAAGAAGAGTTCCTAAAGATAAAGCAACTGGTATTCCCAAAAAATATTTAAGTGGTGTCAAAGGCAGTGCTAGGAAAGAACTAGCTAGTGTGATTGATAGAATATCAACAATGTACAAACAAGGAAAAACAATCCCACAAAGCCTTATCAACAGGAGAGTTAAACTTGGCAAAAAAATCTAAACCTTTAGCGGCTTCAACTATTAGAACATTAAGAGGCAAAGCACAAAAATCAAAACTTTTTAATCTTACTGATCTAAAGTCAGTTTATAGAAGAGGACAGGGTGCATTCCTTGGTGCTGGCAGTCGTCCGGGTGTGGGTATGGCACAGTGGGCTATGGGTAGAGTAAATAGTTTATTGAGAGGCTCGAGAAAACATGACTTGGATATCAGAAGAAGAGCTAGAAAGAGAAAGGGTTTGTAATGCCAAAGTATCAAGGCAGAGATGTAAAACTGAACACACCAATGAGAGGTGATGTTAAAAAGTTCAAAGTGTTTGTCCGTGATAGAAGCACTGGCAATATAAAGAAAGTTAACTTTGGACAGAAAGGTATGACCATCAAAAGAAATAATCCAGAGAGAAGAAAAAGTTTTAACGCAAGAATGGGAGCTGTGTTGGACAAAGTACAAGGACAGAAAACACTGTCACCGGCGTATTGGAGCTTACAAGCGTGGAAGAAAGGATTTAAGTTATGAAAACTATAAAAAGTATTATTAAAAACATTTGGTATTTTATCAAATGCGAGATTCCAGAACTGATGTCAAACTGGAGATTTATTCCTAGATTGTTAATGGCAATGTATTGCTATGCTTTCTACACAGTGACAACATGGTTTATGGCAATGCCAACACCAAGCATGGAACAAGCTGGTTTTGTTTCAGTAGTGGTAGGTGCAGGAGCAGGATTTTTTGGATTGTATGTTGGCAGTGGCAAAGTAAATAAGACGGAGGCTAAAAAGTAATGGCTATACACACTCACTTTAACACTATGTTGACGGATTCACCTAGTTTGAATATTGACATAACAGCAATAGAACTTACATCAAATCAACCAACCGTGGCAACACAAAGTTTAAGTGGTAGAACACAAGTGAGATCATTTGGCGGACAATATTGGTCAGCAAGAATAGTTATGCCACCAATGACACAAGAACAACTAAGGAGAGTGTATGCTTTCTTAGTACAACAAAAAGGCAGTTTAACTTCATTTACTATATCGCCAACAAATCTAGCAAACGTAAGTGGCACACAACAAAACTCCAGGGGTATTACATCAACGAATGCTATTGGCGCCACGTCAGTCACCATGGATGACAGCAATGAGTTTGCGGCAGGTGATATGATCAACTTTTCTGGACACAGCAAAGCATATATGGTTACAGATCATGATGGCGCAACACTAAAGTTTGAACCCGCACTTATTTCAGCGGTGGCAGCCACTGAAAATGTTTTAAGCAAAGACAACTTTAAACTTACTGTGCGATTAGCTGGAGAAAGTGTAAAATATTTTGAAGGAGCAGATGGCTTTGCGTCATTAGAGTTTGATGTAGTGGAGGTGGTATAATGGCTTATGCGGGCTCACGATTTCAAACACCACTGTATGTTGGTGATGGTACAGGACAAGTTGAAAAAGACTCCGCAAGAGTGTTTCATTTGTTGGAACTACACTTTTCAACACCTTTATATTTGACCGACAACTTCTATAATATTGATTATGACAGTGTCACAGCACCAGACACAGGCACAAACACATACAATGCCGCTGGACAACTATTGGGTTTTGGTAGTGTTTCGGAAACAACACAAATCAAAGTAAACTCAATATCAGTTTCGATCAGTGGTGTTGACACAGGTGACATCAGTGATATTGTACATGGTGATGTGTTCAACAAGCGTGTGGTTATATACAGAACATTTTTAGATGACAACAATGCATTCCAAACCAATAGAACATTTGTAATGTTCGATGGTAACATAAGAAACTTTTCAGCCACAGAGGGTGCTGAAGAAAGCACAATAAGTTTAAATGTAGCATCACACTGGTCTAACTTTGAAGCAACCAAAGGTAGAAGAACAAACAAGTCATCACAAGCATTTACAAAACAATACAACAGTACCAACACATTTGTCAATGACACAGGTTTTGACTTCAGTTCAACACAAGTGCGTGACATTAGATGGGGTGCTGAATAGGAAGTAAATATGAATATAATGGTTACAAATATTAGACAAGCAAAACCAAGTGATGTAGTTCATTTGATTGCTTTAAATGAAATCGAATATGAAAACACTGAACACGATGAAAAGTTTTCAGCGGAAGTGTGTGAACGATGGGTACACACAATGATGCTGGATCCAGATGCTGTAATGTTGGTGATATGTGATGACAAGGATAGACCGTTTGGTTATTTAAGTGGCACCATAGACTTTAGTAGTTTATCTTCACATCCAACAGCAGTAACACATCATTGGTATGTACACAATCCAAAAGACCGCTACGGCAAAGGCAACTTTGGATTGAAACTGTTAAACGTATTCGAAGGATGGGCTCGTTCCAAAGGTGCTATCAACACATTAGTTGGTATAAAACAAACAGCATTTGAAAGACGTGCTTATGATCTAACATTTGACAAACTTGGATACAAACCAAACACTATGTATTATAGTAAAAGGATACAATAATGTTTAAAAACTTTTTTAAGAAGATTGGTAACTTTTTTGGTGACATAATCGGTGGTATCGGAGATGCTATCGGAGGTATTGTCAGTGGTGTTGTAAAACTAGTAACCAATGTGGTCGATGGCTTCTTAGGAGCATTTGGATTTAGTTTCGACCTCCCAGAATATGACAGCCCCACAGCATTCCAAAATGAAAACCAGGGAATAT
>CEVB01005847.1_pt1 | contig 14077 bp, 24 predicted proteins | sample 531381 | NCBI WGS metagenome assembly CEVB01 (sample SAMEA2622763, study PRJEB7988) | marine metagenome | biome: marine biome (ENVO:00000447); feature: surface water layer (ENVO:00002042); material: "saline water (ENVO:00002010), including plankton (ENVO:xxxxxxxx)" | depth 5 m | reverse complement strand
AGAAAATGAGTAATCAACCATATGATAACGAGGGATTTGGATCAGCATTTATTACAATAATTTTTATGGTATTGATAATTCCAGCCATTTTACTCTTTACTTCTTTGGGAACATGGGGTATGTTTGTACAGATGCATTTACCAGATGGTGATTGTTGGGAAAATGCGAAACATGAAAAAGTATGTAAAGGAGAAGTTGATTGTAAATTTTTACGAAACTTCTGTGTGAAAAAATGAACATATTCAATCTACATGAAGATACTAAAAAGTCTGCACAAATGCATTGTGACAAGCACGTTGTCAAAATGATCATAGAGTATGCACAACTTATGTCTACTGCACACAGAATACTTGATGGTGTAGAGTATGAGGATAGAACAAAAAATAATCGTAGAATACGCAGATGGAAACACCCTAATGCAAATGTAGAAAATACTCTTTACAAAGCTTCACATATTAATCACCCAAGTGCAATATGGACAAGAGAGAGTATTGCAAACTATATTTGGTTGCACAGTTTGTTTGAAAATCTATGTGATGAATATACACATAGGTATGGTAAAGTTCACTATACAGACTCTTTGTTACGAGAACTTCTTAGAACACCACCAGTAAATATTGAAGAAAAAGGTTTAACAGAAATACCACAGGCCATGCCTGATGATGTAAAAGGTGATGACAGTATACTTGCATATCGAAACTACTATATAAAGTATAAGAAAGATTTTGCAAAGTGGACGAATAGAGAAACACCAACATGGATGATGATGTAGAACCAGAAAGATATTATGAATGGATTCTTTGGAAGTTGAGAAAGGAAAAGAGTATGACAATAGAGTATACGATTCAAAAAGAAAAAAGTGAAACATTTGATGAGAGAATATCTTTAAGAAAAGAAAATGCAGAGTTAAGAAAACAAATAGAATTATTAAAATTAGAAATTGCAACAATGAATAAAGAGAAATATGGACTCCTAAATAGAATAAAAGAGTTGAACGATATAAGAGATTCAGTAGTTAGATAATGCCCACATTTAGATTTATGAATAATGAAACTGGTGAACAGTTTGATGACTTTTTGTCAAATTCAAGAAGAGAAGAACTTCTAGAGAAAAATCCACATATAACACAAGTGCCTACACCATTTGCAATTGTATCTACAGTTGCAACTACAGTAGACAGTAAAACTGATGATGGGTTTAAAGAAGTGTTACAAAGAATAGGTGAAAATCACCCAGGCAGTGAAATAGACGAAAGATACAATAGAAGAACTGTGAAACAAGTACAGACAAAAAGAGCACTTGATAAACACAGAAGTAAATGGAAAGTTAGTTAATGGCTAAAGCAAAAGATATTAGAATTGATGATATGATTTCTGTATCGCCAGTTGGTGATAATCAAAAGAAAGTATTTGAACATTACAAAAAGGGAAAGAATATGTTTCTCTATGGTGCAGCTGGTACAGGAAAAACATTCATTTCTTTGTATCTTGCATTACAGGAATGTCTAAGAAATGATACTAAGTATGATACAGTTTATCTAGTTCGTAGTGCAGTTCCTACAAGAGAAATAGGTTTTTTACCAGGCGATGAAGAAGATAAAACTGCGTTGTTCCAAGTACCATACCAGAACATGGTAAGGTTTATATTCTCACAACCAAATGAACACGCATTTTCTTTATTATATGATAGATTAAAAAACCAACAAAGTTTGATGTTTCTGACTACATCTTTTCTACGAGGTATAACACTAGACAATGCAATCATTATCGTAGATGAGTGTCAGAACCTAAATTTTCACGAACTAGACACCATTACTACAAGAGTTGGACAAGACAGTAAGATAATATTCTGTGGTGATTTCTTTCAGACAGATTTACAAAAACAATCAGAAAAAGAAGGCCTCAAGTATTTTATGTCCATCATATCTAAGATGGAAAGTTTTGCAACTGTAGAATTTAATTTAGGTGATATAGTTCGTTCTGGTTTAGTAAAAGAATATCTCATTAGTAAGATAAAGTTAGGACAAGAGAATAATGGGTAAGAAAAAGAAAAGAGATAAACAAACCTCTAAAGGTGAAAGACGAAGTGTTTCTAAACAAATAACTAAGTCTATGAGAAAAGACTTTATTGAGTCTGGTCAAAGAATAGTACATCAAGCAGAAGCTTTTCGTAGAGGTAAAAAAGTTATGATAACAATACCTAATCCAAATCCTAATCAAACAAATAAAAGATTTATTCGTGTACCAGCTACAGAAGTTTGGAAAAGAAGTTTTGTAAAACCATTGACAATGTAAGTCATATTTGATATATTGATTAAAATTAACTATAGAATGGAAATATTATGTTTATACACAAATCAGTAGATATACCAGAATTATCTACAAAAAACGTCAATAGAAAAAGATTTTATATAACACCACAAGGTGGATTATATCCATCTATTACTACAGTACTTTCTCTTAGAAAGAAACAAGGTCTTTCTGAATGGAGAAAAAGAGTTGGTGATGATGTTGCAAATTATATTGCAAGAACAGCTGCAAATCGTGGAACAAAAGTTCACCAGATGTGTGAGGATTTTCTAAACAATAAAGAAGTAACAAAAGACAATAGAGAATTTTTACCTTATTGTTTATTCACACAAATCAAAGATGTTATTAAAACAAATATAAATAATATATATGCACAAGAGTGTGGATTATGGAGTGATAAATACAAAGTTGCAGGCCGAGTAGATTGCATTGCAGAGTATAACAACATTCCATCTATAATTGATTTTAAAACTTCCAAGTCAGAAAGAAATGATGATTGGAACTTAGAGTATTATATACAAGCATCTGCATATGCAGAGATGTTTGAGGAAAGAACTGGTACACCAATAGAACAAATTGTTATTCTTGTTGTCACAGAAGATGGTCATGTTCAAGAGTTTATTAAGAAGAAACATGAATATCTACCTATGCTTGTTGAAGTTATTGATGAATTTATAATGCAATGGGAAAGAGAAGAAAATGAGAAAAATGTTTCTAACAACAATATTTCTGTTGCTCAGTACCTTTAGTACAAATGCACAGACAAAAAGTCCTAACACTGGTTGGGTAATGAAACCAGCTCAATGTGGTAATGCAGATACTATTATACAGAGTTTGAAATCAGCAGGAGAAGATCCTTTTATTTGGATGAATGGTCGTTCTATGAGTGTAGAAGGTATATTTCTTAATACCAGATTTGTTGTAGCCATGAATACAAAAACACTTAATTGGACTCTTCTAGAGTTTACTAAAGACAATAAATTTGCGTGTGTACTAGGATCTGGTACAGGAACAATCAATATGAATACAGAATTAAATAAAAAAGGTATTGACTTATAATATTCTATATGATATAAATAAGGTACAGTTTGTTGATACGAATTGATATTTGGGTAGGACATGGGGGCAGTACCCATCGCCTCCACCAGAATACTTGACCAAGTATTGTTATGGGGGCGAAATAGGATCGACTAACAAATGGATATGAGAGTAGAACTGTCGCATGACCTCGTTATCGGTCAAAACAAATAAGTGCAAACGATAATTTTGCGCCTGTAGATTATGCACTAGCTGCTTAATCGTACTGAGTTTTGGTGGTGTACTTGGAAACAGAAACACCACTACATGAATAGGGTCACTACTTAATAGGTGCGTGTGGAGTCATGGTTAACTCCATTTCAACATAACAAAGGAGTTTTTGTAATGAATCTAGAAGAAGTCGTGAAAATGACACCAAAGAAATTTGCACTACAGATTGAAGAAATAGTCAAGTGTGGTGGTGTAACTTATATGGATGCTATTCTAGATTATTGCGAAAAGAATAATATGGAGCCTGATACTGTGGCTCCATTGATTTCTAAACCTCTGAAAGAGAAGTTAGAGGCGGATGCAAGGGAATTAAACTTTTTACCAAGAGTTGCAACATTACCTATTTAATTATGGAATCGTGGGAAGCCTATCAAATGTATCTAGGTCTTAAATTACACTTTACAAGTGACTATGATTACAAACGATATGGTGGTAAAACATCTGCCTCTAAAGCATCTTTTTTAAGAAGAAAAGACAGGAATTTTTTCTCAAGAGTTGTGAGAAAATACGAGGGTAAAGAATTAGATTTTTTTCTATCTAACTTTATCAAACAACCGAAAGGTTACATTGGAGATTTTAAGGAAGAAAATTATATAGAGTGGTCTAAAAATCAACAATCGTTGACATATAACTTTATTAAAGATATGTCACATTTAGTTTCTCAAGAAAGTTTTGATAACATATTTAAGTGTGAGTCTGGTAAACATCCAACTCTTATCAAATCTTATCTTGCAAAAAGAATTAGTCTAGAAACTATGGTGATACTACAAAGTTTAGTCAACTATATGAAACAGTTTGACAGAGATTTAAAACAAGACTTAATATGGCCAGATATAAGAAGAATGGTCACAAAGTATAGTTCGTTTTTATGTTTTGACAAACAAAAATGCAAAATGAAACTTCTACAATTACTAAAGGAGATATGATCGTGGAAAAAGAAATGCACTCTAATAATAAAAGTAAACTTGTTAGAGAAAGGGATTTTTATCGTGCAAAGATGAATGAATTAAAAGGTAGGATAAAAACTCTGGAATATGATAATGCAGAATTAATTAAACGTGATCAAGTTTTATCTAAAAGGGTTGAAGAGATAACTTCTTTGAGATCTTTTAAACAAAAAAGAAAGGTTAATTGAGGATTTATAATGGAAAAATTATTCGTACTTGTAGTTTCGTTATGGGGTAATAATGGAACTGATTGGGTCTACATAGGAAATCAATATGTTCTAAATGAACCTGTTCCTATAGATAGATGTGTTGAGATGGCCAATTTAGACAATTGGTCTTGGTGGGAAACTAATGAGTATTATACAGTACAGTTAAGTTGTGAAGAGGTGGATTCTTAGTATGGTGACCGAAGCACAAGGAATAAATAACTTGACACCAAAAATAAAACTAGTGTCGTATTCGACACCCACAGAAGATTTTTCAGAAGAAGGATTAACAGATGTACAAGATCTCATTTCGTACTGTGCTCGTGTTTCCAATCCATCAAACCAATTTAACAAAAAGACAGCGCAGAAACTTATCTTATATCTCATTAAACACAAACACTGGTCGCCACTGGAGATGGCTAGCGCTTGCATAGAGATAGAAACGACAAGAGATATCGCACACCAAATTGTAAGACATAGAAGTTTCTCATTTCAAGAGTTTAGTCAAAGATATGCAAATCCAAATGATATGGGTGATGCATTTACTGTACGTGAGTGTAGATTACAAGATAGTACTAATAGACAAAATTCTATAGAGATAGAAAATGATCCATCAATACAATTGGATCAATCAAAACAAGAACTCATAACTGAATGGCAACGCAGACAACATGGTATTATCAAACAATCTAAAGAAGTTTACGAATGGGCGATAAAAAATGGTATTGCAAAAGAACAAGCTCGTGTAGTATTACCAGAAGGTCTGACTAAGAGTAGAATACTCATGAACGGAACACTAAGATCGTGGGTACACTACATAGAGTTAAGAACTGCAAATGGTACACAGAAAGAACATATGCAAGTTGCAGAAGGTTGTGCAATAGAAATTTCAAAAATATTTCCAATGATGGAGAATTTAAATGGAAAGAGATGAATACACTAGACTTAGATTAAGTCTTAAAAAAATCAAAGAAGAAGTTTCGTTCATAGAACAAACTATAGAAGATATAAAAATTCGTAAGGTAACAGAAGGATTGACCTATGCAGAGTGGGCTGCAAGTCATGATAATCAACCATCTGTAGAAGATACACTAGAAAGAATTGGTACTAATCATGATGTTCAATCAGATAAATCAATACAAGAATCTCTTGTAGAAGAGGAAGAAGAACATTTTCAAAAATTTGACAAGTTGACTTTTGAACAAGCAAAAGAACTTGGAATTAAGTTTACTGGTACATACGAAAATACCCCATCATTACACGAAAAAGATGACTAAAATATATTGACATTCAATTGTGTAAATGATATAAATAAAGTTATATATTATGAATCAAGTGACATATTTAAACATACGAAAACATATATTAACATAGGAGAATAATATGTCTATTTCAGCACTTAGAAACCAGAGTAGTCTGGACAAATTACTTGCACAAGTCCAAAAGGACGAAACCCCAACCACAGATAAAAAATCTTATGTAGATGAAAGACTTTGGAAACCACAAGTTGACAAAGCTGGAAATGGTTATGCAGTTATAAGATTTTTACCAGCATCTAAGGATGAGGAAATGCCTTGGGTTCGTGTTTGGAATCATGCGTTTCAAGGGCCTACAGGTCAATGGTATATAGAGAACTCTCTTACTACTATTAATCAGAAAGATCCAGTTTCAGAGTATAACACACAGTTATGGAACTCTGGTGTTGAGAGTGATAAAGAAATCGCTCGTAAACAAAAACGCAAATTACAATACTACTCAAACATTTATGTAGTAAGTGATAGTGTAAATCCTAGTAATCAAGGTAAAGTATTTCTTTTTAGATATGGAAAGAAAATATTTGACAAACTTAGTGAAGCGATGCAGCCTGCATTTGAAGATGAAACTCCTATCAATCCATTTGATTTGTGGGAAGGTGCAAATTTCAAATTGAAAATTCGTAAGGTTGATGGTTATTGGAACTATGATAAATCAGAATTTGATAAACCATCTAAACTAAACGATAATGATGATGAGATGGAAAAGATCTGGAATACACAGTATTCACTAAAAGATTTTACTGCACCATCTAATTTCAAATCTTATGATGAGTTGAAGACTCGTCTTGATGCTGTCCTTACAGGTTCTGTAACTACAGGTAAGTCTGCTGCTCAAATGGTTGAGGAAGATAGTACAGATTTTAAACCAACATTTAAATCTGAACCAGCTCCAGAACTTGCATCAGTAAGTGAAGATGATGATGCAATGAACTATTTTGAGAAACTTGCTAACGAATAATTCGTTATCAAAACAAAATAATGTGACAAAAAGTCAGGGATACTCTCTCTGACTTTTTTTTATTCCTAAATAGTACTGTGATCTAAAGGAGAGAGAATGATAGATCCAGTTACAGCTTTGGCGGCCGCCACGGCTGCCTTCACAACAATTAAAAAAGGTTTTGAAGTCGGAAGAGATGTAGAGTCCATGGCAGGTGATTTGTCACGTTGGATGGGCGCTGTATCTGATATTAAGAAATGTGAGGAATATAGTAAAAGACCACCACTATTTAAAAAACTGTTCGCTTCTGGTTCAGTTGAAGAAGAAGCTATGCAAACATTCATGGCGAAGAAAAAAGCAGAAGATATGAGAGATCAACTCAAACAAATCATTATACTTTCAAGAGGTATGTCTGCATGGGATGAATTAGTCAGAACTGAAGCAGATATCAGAAAGAAAAGACAACAAGCAATTTATGCACAACAAGAGATGAGAAGAAAAGTTATTGAGATAATCGCAGTTGTAGTCATAGTAGGGATAGCGGTCACTGCAATGGGTTTACTCATTTATGCAGCTGGTGTAAGAAGAGGTCTTTGGTAAATTAAATAGGAAATGCAAAATTAGGTATGGTATTATCCTTAACTGGATAAGGAATAACTGGGCCACCAGAACCACCACCACTTACATTATTATTATTTACGACATTATTATTAGTAATTATTGGACTACCACCACCAGTTCTTTTTTCTTCTGCAAGTTCACTATTTGCTTGTGCAACTGCACTACCTAATAGTGTTTTCAACTCTGTAGTTAATTGTTCGACAAGTTTCCTATCTTGATTTCTTCCAATTCTATCACGGCCAACATAAACATTTTCACCAGATTCTGATCTTGCAATTCTATCTTTTGCTTCTTGTATCTCTGTCTGAACTTGAATCCTTTTTTGTTCATCAGTTGGTGTTTTTACTAATTCTTCTAATTCAACATCAGCTTGTTCTTCAACTGGTGTATCATTTTTCAGAAATGGTATGTATCCCTCTAAAAAGTCTGGTATAACTGCTCTTGCAATATCTTTAACATTTATATCAAATAAACCACCAAAGAAATCTGTAACTTTTTTTACTGTCTTTTCAAACAATTCACTTATGTCTGGAAGTTCTGGTAGTTTTAAGTTAGCTAATACATCTCTTACATCTTTAAATGGGTCAAATGTACTAAGAAAATTTCGTAGACTACCAAAGATATCTAGGTTATCAAAGAACTCTCTAATACCACCAAAAAGATCTAAATTAGTAAAGAACTCTCTAATATCACCAAACAAATTTAAATTAGTAAAGAACTCTCTAATATCACCAAAAAGATCTAGGTTTGCAAAGAACTCTCTGATACCACCAAATAAATCTAAATTTGCAAAGAAGTTTCTTATATCTTCAATCTTCTGGCCTACTTTATCTGGTATAGAGGTAAAAAAACCTACAAGGTCATCATATATACCAGTTATTCTTTCAATAAATGCATCTGATGGAGTAAATGCAGCTATGGCTGCAGTAAACATATTACTAATAAAATCACTTACATTTTGTAGAAATCCATTGATAATATCCTCAAAAGAAAAACTATCAAGTTTTTTAGATATCTCTTCAAATCCAAGTGCATTTAAGAGATAAGACGTTAGATCTTTTAATAAATCAAGTGGAAGTCCTATGATAGTAGAATAAAATTCTATACCAGCTTGTTTTATCGCTTCCATAATACTACCAGTTTCTTTCCAAGTATCCATAAAACTTTTAAATGCATCATATAATGCTTTTGCAGTTAACAAAATTCCTGCTACTACTGCAACGATAACTGCACCAGTAGCAGCTGCACCTAATCCTATGACTCCACCAATTGCAGTTAGACCAGCAGCGATTGCAGTAAAAGCCCCACCAAGACTTGTTACGATACCAACTATTTTAACTATCGCCCAAGTACCTACAACTGCACTTATTGTTCCCATTTCAACAGTATAATCTTTAAATAAAGTTGCTAATTCTTCCCATGATGGTGAAAATACAAAATCTTTTAGTGCAGGCCAGAAATCACTCAAAACAAAGTTTTTCAAACCTTCTGCAATTTCAAGTGCTTTTTCTGTTATTTCAGGCCATTGCTCACTATCCAGAAACCCTAACAGTGCAATTAGAGCACCACCAAACAAGAACTTTTTTGCAAGACTAAAAATACCACCAGCTGCTCTCTTTGCAGAATCTAATGCACTTTTTTCTATAATACCAGTTAGATTACCTATACCACTGGTAACACCAAAAATACCTTTTTTTATAACTTTAAATATTGACAGTTGTTCTCTTTTATCTTCTGTTTCTTTTGCATCAGTTTTGTTTTTGTCTTGCAGTTCAACACCTTGTGCTTGGGCCATTTGATTTTGAGTATCAGATATTTCTTCTAATACTTTCAAAAGTCCTTCTTGACCTTTATTGTTTGCTTGTTGTTCTGAAACTAAGGTTTTGAAATCTTTAGCGCCACCAAAACTTACTTCTACCATTTCTCTGTCCTATTTTTTCGCAAAGGTTTCTTTTGCATAGAAAGCTGCGACTATGGCTGCAACTGATACAAAATATGTTGGAGCCATATCACCTAATATACCACTCGCATTATCTAATCCAATCCACTCTGCAAGAACTACTGAAAAAGGATATAATAACATACCAAACAGTGCAAACCACGCCATGTTGCGTTGTGCATCAGCCTTTTTATCTTCATTCTCTAATCTCATCATTTCTTTACTCATCTCAATTTCCTCATCACTTACTATTCCATCGCCGTCCACATCAAAATCTGCATATTGTGAACCTTTTTCTAATTTCTTTTGTGCAGCCATTTTACTTTCCTCTCTATAATCCAAGTGATGTTTGAGTGATATAAAGTCTACCACTAACAGTTACAATTATCACATTCGCAACCAGTACAAACATCATTAACACATTCTTCACATTGTTTTTCACAATGACATTCATGATTGCATTTTTTACATTTATTGTTACAAGTACAATCCATAGTGTTCTCCTTGTTCTATTTATCTTTTTCCATCTGCTCTCGCTTGTCTTTCAGCGGTTTTTTCATCATCTAACCATTGAAGAAGTAATTTAGTGTATATCTCCCTCTCCCATGGCATCATATATTCTAGTTCAGTTAAAGAATACTTGTGATGTTGCATAAGTTGGAAATTTAATTGATAATAGTTTTCCAACGTATTATGAGAGAGGGCTACTAGAAAAAATCTTGTAGTCCTTCTAATGTTAAATCACTTACAACTTCAGTTTTAGGATTCTTTACAGTTATTTTATGTTTCACTTTAGGCATAGTTTCAAAAAAACTTTGCACTTTCATAAATTGTTCATGTGACATTGATTCAATAAAATCATCTAAATCTTTGTCCTCTATGTCATTTCTAGTATACACATTCGTTGTATCATATATTTGATTAACACAAGTTTTAATAACATCAAAAGTCGCAACTGCATCACTTTTTCCACTTGTGATTTTTACAACTTTACTTATTTCTGGATAATCAAATATTATTCCTACATCATCACTAATTTTTACATCATTAGTATGATCCTTGTCTTTAACACATTGCACTTCTGATAGATTTACATCTACTTTTACTTTTGTTTCTTCATCATCTGGACAAATAACTGTGACAGTAGCTGTTTCTCCAATAGACTTACATCTAATCTGTAAGAATACATACTCTATATCAAATGTTGGTAATTTTTTTGAATCTAACTTACCAAACGTACACGCATCAATAAGATCCTGTACTGCACGTATTAAAGATTGTTGACTTCCTTCTTGTTGTGCTAACATTAACATTTTTTCTTCTTTTACAAGAAAGGGTCTGAACTCTACTTTTTGTCCTGTAGAGGGTAATGTCAATTCATATTTAGCGGTTGCTAACTTTGGTAACGCCATAATTTAATTTTCTCCTATAATTTAACGATTTGCTGGTATTGTCATATCACCAAACCCAGTTTGAGTTATGGGTGGATTCGTAGTTGCAAATTTTCTATTATCACTATTATCCATTACTTTTCCATCTGCATCTATAAAGACAAAATCTTTGAAAACAAAAGAAACCTCTTGTCTTGCAATGTCTACATTTTGAGCACTGTATTCTATTGCACCAACTGTTTTTGGAAAACATTCATTTAGTCTAAGACCAGCCAGAGGTAAACCATTTTTTCCTAATTGAAAAACTTCTATTGGTGTAACATATTCATTATAATATTCTAAATTAAAATTGTTTGGTTTAATAACTAAGTCTTGCCATTTTAGAAAATACTGTCTTTCAAAGTGTTCTGCTGATAGAAAAAATGTCATACTTATATCTTCTGCATATGTCAATCCTTGAGCCATTTCATAAGTTGGGCCATATACAGTTTCATTTGTAACAGTTCTTATGTTTTTACCAGGCATGGTAAACGCTTCAACTCTAAATGATACGTGTTTATCTGCGTTTGGATCTCTTATCGCTGGTGGTGATGTTATTTTTACTTCAAATCTATTTGCAAGTGCATGACCACCAAACTTACTAAAACTTGCAATAAATTCATCTAGTGCAGCCATTATCCTCTCCTATTTGCAGACATTCTTGAGTCTGCATAAACTTTTGTTTCAGTTGCTCTTACAAATCTTTGCACAGGTAATAAAACTGCGACCATCATTTCATCTGCGTTAATTCTACGAAATGCAGTTCTTACATGATCTGCAAGATATCTCTTTACTGTAGGTTTCACAATTGGATTTCTTTTTACTCTATTCCATGTCAATCTTATTCTAGTAGTTTCATCTAACTTATCATTACTTGCATATTCACTAATGATGTTTAGAAGTTTTAATCTCATGGGTATGGATAGGTAGTGAAAGTTTAAACCTAGAAAACCATTGTTATATTGTTCAATGGGCATGACTAAAGGAAATCTATCATAGTATGGTAGTATGTCAACATTGTCTTTATTCTTAGGACTATACATAAAAAAGTTCATAGTACCAAACGTAGGTCTGGCTGTAACTATTCCTTCACGAATAAGTCTTTGTGGTGGTACTTCACCCAACTCTTTGACCTTCTCACGAAACCAACGAATTGATCTATCTTTACCACCAGTTTTCTTTAGTATACCTTCAATTAATTCTGTCATACTCCTATTTATATGACTTAACCAAGATGATCTTCTGTTAGAATTTTAAATTCCATATTTCTATCTTTACACCACTCTAACGCATATTCCCACTTGGCTTTATTAACACCCCATGTCTGAACTTCCTTTATATAATATTTGGTTTTCTTTTTACCGACAGGTGGTTTACATTGTTTTTTTGGTTTGACTTCTATAATCATCTTCTTGATAGTACCATCACTTTGTTTTACTTTTACATAGAAATCTGGAAAGTACCTATGTATTCTACCATCAAGAGGTGATTTGTATGGTATAATTATTTCTTCACTACCCCATTCTAATATCGCATCATTCCTATCACAATAAACCATAAACTTACGTTCCCACAAACTTCTATAAATTATGTTTGATGGGTCACCTTTATATTTTCTAGGTTTTGAGGGAATATATCTACCTTTGTATGTCATGATGTATAAATACTATTGAAACCATAATATATTTAGGACTATTTATATGGCTCAATTAATCATAGGAACTGATGGACAAAAATCATACATTACTGCAAATAGGACTTCTTATCAATATCCACTAGATGTAGATAGTAAAAGTAGTCCTCATTTTATTCAATTTCAGATAAGAGTACGAGAACAAGCAACCATTAATTATGGTAGTGGAGCAATAGACGCAAGTGGTATTGGTGGTAATGAATACATAACAGTTCCAAGACCACCTAGAAAAACTTTAGATTCAACAATTCAAATACAGATGCCACCCACTATTGAAGTATCACACAAAGTAAATTATGCAGATACAGAAATAGGATTAATAGTCGCTGGGTTACTTGCAAGTGGTAATGCGATAAGTAAAGATAGTATAAACACAAAAGAAACAAGAGATAAAGCTGTAAGTGCAGTAAGATCAGAAGGTGAGAGATTAATAGCGAATATTGCTGAAGGAATTGGTGTAACAGGTGCAAAAGCAGCTTTAGAATTAGGTAAAGGAAGAGTTACAAACAATAGAACCGAACTAAAGTTTGAAGGTATTGATAGAAGAGCGTTCGCATTTACTTTTAGAATGTTACCTAAAAGTTCTGAAGAAGCACAAATAATTAAAGAAATTGTTACATTATTTCGATACCATGCAATGCCTGAATTTCCTGTAGAGGGTAGTCTTGGTGGTAGAACAATGGAAGTACCATCTACATTTGATATCTCATATGTACCTGGCCGACATTTACATAAGATTGATGAATGTGCATTAGAGTCAGTACAGGTAAAATATGGTGGAGAAAGAACACAATTTTTTGTTGATGATCAACCAGTGGAAACAGAACTAACCTTACAGTTCAGAGAACTTGGTATCATAACAAAAGAGAAAATTGCAGAAGGTTTTTAATCATGTCATTTTTTTCAAATTTTCCTACTATAGAAGTAGATGTATTAGATAATGGTACAAAGACTACCTTTTTAGAGGTAACAAGAAAAGTTAGATTCAAAGATCTTGTTAAAAGATACAATGTCACATTTGATTACTATAATGTACAATCTGGTCAGACTCCAGAATTTTTAGCGAAAGCGTTTTACAATGATGAAAAACTTCATTGGGTTCTTTTACTTGCAAATGATGTGATGGATTACTATCATGATTGGCCACTCACAAATGCAACATTTGACAGAAACTTACAAGAACTGTATGATAATCCAGATGCAGTTCATCATTACGAAGTGAAACAAACATCTGGTGATACAACTAAAGTAATAGAAATACCAAGTGACTCTGCAAATACCATACCAGAGGACGCAGTTATAGTTACAAACTATAATTATGCAGAGAGAGCAGAGGATAATAAAAGACAAATAAGAGTTATAAAACCAGAA
>CEVB01082007.1_pt1 | contig 14142 bp, 27 predicted proteins | sample 531381 | NCBI WGS metagenome assembly CEVB01 (sample SAMEA2622763, study PRJEB7988) | marine metagenome | biome: marine biome (ENVO:00000447); feature: surface water layer (ENVO:00002042); material: "saline water (ENVO:00002010), including plankton (ENVO:xxxxxxxx)" | depth 5 m | reverse complement strand
GAATTAATCAATTATTATTGTTATTATTCTGTAAATTTCTTAATCTTTCTTCAGCATATTTTTCACGCATAGTTATAAGACCAGCATCTAACTTTTCTAGAGCTTTTTCTAACATTGCATGTTGTTTATGCAGCTTATCTATAACTTTGTCTTGCAAAAGTCGTTCTTCTTCCTTTGCGTCTTTACGAGTTTGATAATTTGCGTATAATAATGATGCAGTCCACAGACCAAGTGGTCCATATTGTGCTAATGATTCAAGTAAAATCTCCATTTCATAGTGCCTCCGATGCTTTACATAGTAAGTAGTGCCAAAAGCGGTTAAATAACCAGTACTACTTCATAGATTTGGAGCCACGGCACTTCCATTTCTTTCTAGAAAGGTCGTTTGCACATGGTGGATTCTTACATTTTTTGATTTTAGCTGATCGAGCGCAATAAGCATCACCTTTTTTAGTTCCGGGGCGAATCCTATCACCGCCTCCCTTGGCTTTTCCTGCTTGACCGTAAGATCTGCACTTGCCATTTACGCGTTTGACGTATCTTTTACCCTTTGCTTTCTTACAAGGCTTCTTTTTTCTTTTCTTTTTCTTTTCATCAAGTTCTTGCTTGACCTTAATTTTAACAGTTTTGTGTTTTTCTTCAGTTAAATTCTCATTTCTTTTGGTGTGAGCTTTAGTAACAGGATGATTTGACTTTACATATTGCTTGCCTTTTTTAGTACCAGCAGCTTTCTTCCTATTGTCTGCTGCTTTTTCTGCTGATGACATTGTTTTCCATTTAGCGGATGGCTTACAGCGACTATCTGAACCGTCGCCACCATCTTTTGGTTCCCCACAAGGACTGCCATCGGAGTGAGTCCAATCTTCTTCTTCCCAATCTTTTAGACCTCCGTCTTTTTTTTCTTGAATTCCATAAGTTTTACAAGGATCTTGACCACAGCCACAATTTTTCTTTCGTTCGTCAAGCTTTTGTCTAATTTTTTTAATTCTTACCTTCTGACTTTTGTGCATCTTGGACGCTTTTGCAAGTTCTGATTCAATATCCTTCAGTTCTTGTTCATCTTCAGGTGATAATTCTTCATTTTTTGCATCTTTTCCGCGTCCCTTACCATAATCAGGGTCTTTACAATATTTAGATGCAATCTGAGCAGCCCTTGCTGACCAATTTTTCAATTCACCCTTTCCATCTCCATCAGTATCTTTTCCACGCTTGATGTCTTTGCCACCGGGGTCGGTACGAATAACATAACTGATACCAGCATCGCAAATTTTTCCTTCTTCCACTTCTTCTTCGTTTATTTGACCTTCATCTGCTTTAACACAGTTTCTATATGTCTTGCCATACATTTCTTTTGTCTTTTGTGTTGGGTGTGTTTTGTATCCTTTTTCACACCTTTCTTTTAAAACTTTTACTTTAATGGTTTTTTTCATAACATTCTCCTTATCATCATCACGTTTACCATCTCCACCGCCACCATCACCACCAAAGTCTCCACCAGAGTCGCTATGGTCATAGTATCCGTATCCACCCCAATAGACCGCACGTCTTGGGCTTCTTCTTTTTTTGCGACGCTTTTTGCGTTTCTTTTTTCTTTCCTCAACAACTTCAGAGCGAGGCTTAAATAATCCGAGATCAACAATGACAATATCACCAGTGTACTCACGTATCATAACATTGCCTTCATGCATATCTCTACCGGCAAGTCCTGTTAAACGCTCTAGCTCCTCAATGGCTTCACGTATAGAAGCTGCCTCCCCTATTGCATCACCTACTTCTGCCGGAGCCCCTCCACGGTCCATTCTGGCCATTTCTGGACGGTTATGAACACCGATTGCCGAACCTTTACGAAGAAAGTCAGTCCATGCCATTGCAATACCAACATTTCTTTGATAATAATCCATCATGCTTTCTTCTTTGAGTATCTCCATAACTTTAATAATAAAAACTAAGAGACCGGGGTTTGTTAGGTACTCTTTTTTTAGTTCTCCAAAGCCATCAAGGAACGCATCCCTAGCTGTATACAAGAATGCTTCATTCATCCTGTTGAGAATCTTAAAGTAAAGTTCATCATCCTTACCAGCTTCGAAAGCAGGTATCTGCAGGAAGGGTAAGCTAGACAATTCTTGCTGAACTCTTTCCACAATACTTTCAGCTACTCCATCCAAAAGGGTAGAGATAATCTTATTTCTTGCTCTGTCGTTCGTGAGGTATGTATACATTCTTCTTCTAATGTTTTTATAAACTCCTTGCTCAATAGTGTCTCCTGTGGGAGCAACCAATCCTTCTCGTCCTTGAAAGATATCTTGTACAAGACTCATTCTTCCGCCCTTGTTGGTTAGAAGTTCCATAACAATAAAACCATATCGATCTTCTTTGAACATGTCAAAAACTTCCGGAAAATGTTTTGCCACAAGTTCGCTTTGTTCTCTGGCTCCTTGAACCGTTCTATAATTTGACATCTCTTGGTTGAGAGCCATATCACCAATACCACCTTCATGCATTACCTTGACAGCAACCTCATCACCTTCAGGGCTTATTACCTTAAAAACACTGCCGTACATCCCGCTTCCAAGTTCAACTATGTTTTCAATATTGTAACCTCTTTTCTCGAGTATGAGTTCATATCTTTTCTTTGTTTGCATTCCCCGAGGTGGTGGCTTTCTTTTTTTTGCACCCTGTGGTGGTAGCGTACTTTCTTCACCAGAAACACTATCTAAATCCGAACCTATCATTTGGTCGAGAGCATCTGTAAAAGAGCCTTCTTTTATTATTCTTATTTTCATACAAATATTCCTCTGGAATAAATAGTATATTCTATTGGTAATTGTACACAACTTCTATAAGAGATTCTTCTGGTGGGATGACTGTAAAGGTTACAATATTGGTTGCAATGTCATAAGTCCAGTCTGTCCAAATCGCCCCATCAACAAAAACTTCAATATGTTGTTCAGAGACAGGAAGGTGATCGAGCTTTATTTCCTCAACCAATTGCAACTGATTCGATGCTTGAGCTACACCAGCTGTCCAATCATTGGAACAGATGTCAATGATAATTCCACCAAAATAATTTGCAACATCCATATATTCGTTTCCTACATCATTTAATGCACTAAACTGTCCGGGGCATTCACTAATTGCAACATCTTGATTGACGATAGCAGTTACATATACAATCTCTCTTCTCAACTTTATCCAATCAATAAAAGCTCCTGCGTCAAAACCAGTACTTCTGTCGTCTTCATCGGACACAAAAACAATTAGCAAAGCAGCGTCACTTCTTAACCACTGATAAGCATCAATGTTCTGAGACATAAAATATTTAACAGATTCAAGTCCACCTTCTCGATGGCCTGATACATTATTATTCATTTGGTTTTGAGCATCCAAATCTGAATCGCCGGGCAGCAAAGGAAAAGAGCTCATATTCATTGCAGCAACATAATCTGTTGATAATATCTCCAATCTCCAAAAGACATTGGTTGGCAAAGCTGCCATCATTTGAGCCACTCCATCGGCTACTCTGGGCATATCATTTGTCATGGAGCCCGAAGGGTCTACTACCCAAAGAATATCAATACCATTGGCCAATTTCGGCTGTTCTACAGACTGTACCCAGAGAGGATACTGCTCAGGAACCTCGACCTCAACTTCAACCTCGACTTCTACTTCAACTTCAACCTCGACTTCTACATATGCTGTGTCGTAAACTACTACTTCCACCTCCTTGATAACTTCGTGTGTCAACCCGTGATCCGAAAAACACCCAAGAATAAAAAATAATAATACAAACATAGCAACCCCTCCAAGAGTAACTATTAGTCAGATTTTAGTTCGGCAATAGTTTGTTGCATTAATTGCAGAGACCACCCACGAATCTTATATTTAATAACCATGTCCTCATCAACGATGATAAAACCCGGAAGACCAGTAATGTCAGGTCCATCTTCAGCATTGCCGTCCAATATATAAGTTCCAGCTCGTAAAACCTTATCTTCAGGAAGTCTAAAAGCACTAGCCCATCGCTCAATGTCTTCTTGGTTTGGAGTGATCCCATATTGATTCTCTAACATCACAGAAAGAAAAACAACATCTTCATCAATGTAACTTTCTGACTGTTCAGCAGCCACTCGACAATAGTTACACCATTCAACAAAATATTCAATAACAACAATTTGTCCGTAATAATCATACAGAGTTGTTGTTGTATCTAAAACATTTGCATAAGTAAAGTCACAGATGTGTTCATTTTCTTTATACGAACATTCTTCCCAATGTATTGGGTTGGGCTCTTCGACTACAACCTTAGCACCACTATCCGGCACCTTATCTGGTGTACAACCAAGCAAACTTAAAAAAAATAACATAATAGCTCCTATAAAGTAACTATGTCGTTTTATCTTTTATTTACGAGTCTTGTTCTTCAGACTCTTCCTCTTCTTCTTTTAGTTTTTTATATTTAGCACCAAATTTCTTTGCCATTTTTTGATTGATATCATCAACGTCATAGTCATCACCTTTATATTCAGAATTTGCTTTTTTCTTTGGTTTATCTTTTTTATCATAATGATATTTGTCGGGAGAAAGTTGTCTTCCAACCTTTGATCCAAATAATCCCTCATCAACCACAGCTTCAAGTTCCTCTCGAATAATTTGTCGCAGCTCTTCTTTTGTTATTTTCATAGTTTTACTCCTTTAAAGTCTTCGCCTAAAAAATTTTTTACAATAATTATAAACCTTCTATCGGTCCCACGGTTCCATTTGTTTTCTACCCTTTGAAACATCATCAAAGTAATCTAACATATATCTTGAAAGTTTGTCATAATACGATTCATAAGCGATAAAATTAGTGTCTTGCAAATCCTTGAAAGCATCTTCCACATTTTCATAAAAAATATCAATTACTTTTTCCATAAGATCCATCGCATCTTTAGCGGCTTGATTCATTTCGCCACGTTTTGGCAAATCTTCAGGTTCCATCAGAAACGGTAATATTCTTCTAAAGTCTCGTTTGGCTTTTTCTTCCAATTTGTCAATTATGGTAATTTTGTGTGAAATATTATCCGAAGCAGAAGCAATTAAACGAAGTCGGTTTTTTTCTTTAGCGGTAAGTTTAAGTTCTTGCTCGATATTGTGGTTATACATGGGAGAGTATTGTGGAGTATCTCTTTCGGTATCGAATTCGGGAGTGTCCATGACCGTTATGTCTTCGTCGTCTTCTCCGTACTCACCAATTCCCAAAGCAGCCATTAGTTCCGCCGCAGATTCCCTATCGGCTTCATCTTCGGAATCCAGCATGCGATAAAGCTTCATCGCAGTTGCTTTGTCGACATCAGGGTCAGCCATAAGACGTTTTTTCATTGGACGTGGAGATTGATAAAAAGCTTTTATTTCTTTGATTATCAGTTTGTATAATTTTTTCTTTGTAAGTTTCATCGCATACTTTCCAGATAGTCTTTCAAATCTTTATAGTTTTCTTCAAAAGCCATGATTGGCGACAGCGAGCCTCTAAAGTCAATATCATCGCCAAAATATTTGGGATCTGTTGCTTTGAGGTCTTCTAAAAACATTATTCCCGTGTCCATTAAGCTTAATGCTTGGCTTAAATTAACTTGAATACTTGCTCGCCCAGCCCCAAGCATCAAGGACATATTTAACATCTCTTCAATGGCCTTTAGTAGCTCTTCTTTTTCGATTTCCAAGTCCCTTAAGAGAACTAAGTATGAGTTTACTTCATAGAGAATTTCGCTCATTCTTTTGAGAGCATAGTAGTGCTTCATGATATATGGTCTAAAAAATTTATCATCGACAAGTCTTTCAAATTTTGCTTGTTCCCTATCAGGAACAGAATATACATCATTAATCAGTGGCGGAAAAAAGTGAGCAACGTCTTCCAACGTAAGCAGGTCTTCGCGGGTCCTATCTATTAAATAATATATTTTCTTTTCTTGTTCGAGACTAAACTGCTCGTTTATTAGTTTGTATAGTTTTTTCTTTGTAAGTTTCATTTGATTACTGGGAGCCTCTTTCGGTTATCTTCAAAGCAGCAACGCTCTGGGTATAGCTTCGCATGCAGCTTTGCTATTTGTTTTTTATGATATTCTATCATTCGTTTGTGTGCATCAACTATTTCTTGATGGAGTTTTATTTCTTCTGGTGTAAGCATTATTGTTCCAACTCCAATGGTTTAATATATGTTTGCAACATATACTTCTGGTGTTGGAGCTCAAGGTGCTTAAGGACCTTCTGGGGTTTTTCGCCAATTTCCAATGCATATTCATATGCTTTCTTGGGGTCGATTGGGTCCTTAAACTGGGGACGTCTATCTGTATTACGATATAGCCACATTAAGTATTTTTCATAGAACATTCTATCATCGCTGAACAAGTCATCAATAGCTGCTCTGTGTTTACCCAACGTCTTAATATTATCTGGGTCGAATTCAACGTCTAATGGTTCATCGAGGGATTGTGCAAGGTTCATTGCTTGCTTCGAATCGCTCTTGGCCAATGTTCTTAGTTTATCTTGATACTCTGGGTATTCATATTCTTGATCTATGTCACCTGTAATTCTAGCGTACTCTTCCAATATAAGTTTTCTTAAAAGTTTGCTTGTGAGTTTCATAAGTTTATACCTCTTGGTATAAATAGTGGATTACCTTCCTATTTGAGAAATTTTTTCTGGGTGTTTTTTTTAGTCCACTTGGTACAAACTTTTTATGAAATGTGTTAAAACCGTTTTATGCCAAGTGGCATAAGTTCTAAATCTGGAAAATTTCCGTGCGTATATTCAACGTATCAGGCCGGCCCGGCCGAAAACAAAGGTTCTAAGTACTTATTTCGAGGTTCCATCAGTGGGAGGGGGAGGGGATCCCCCCGTTTTAATCATCAACAAAATTAATGAACATTAAAAATAAGAATAAAGTGTTAATGAAAAACAGGGTGATAAAGCAATAAATAAAAGGTTCAATCGGCATGCTACTCCTCAAGTGGTGTGATAGAGTCAATGATCTCATTTAATAATTCTTCAAGTAGTGAGATCTCTAGTGGAGAATATCCATCAATTGATTTCATTTCATCTAGTTGTTTAATAATATTGTGAAGGGTAAAGGATCGAGCGAGGTTAATCGAATCGATAGTAGTGGGTAATGTTTCCATGGTATTCTCCAAGGGTGAAGGGGTGATAGGGTAGTAGGTTATTGTAACCAAGTTTTTTTAGGAAAGGTTCGAGCGATCTCTTTGGCTGTAGCCCAGTTGTGAACGCGTTCAACACGACCTGTTAAAGTCCAAGTGATCGCAGGAGTGTAGCCCATACCACCAGTTAAGCAACCGAAATGCTCTTCAAGTGTTACTTGCTTAGGCTCGTGAGTGACAGGGTTCTGAGGGTTTTCGCGATCTCTAATGTGTTGAAGGGCTGTTGCAAGGTTATGACAGTCGACACGCTCACCAGTGGAGTTGTTGACGACATAGTAAGAGCCACGATAGATCGGAGATTCATAGATAGAGAAATTAGACATATTAGTTTATCCTTTGGATAGGGTTATTGTAGTAGTTAGTTGAAAAGGGTTGTTTATTCTTCGCCAAACTCGTCAGCGATTTCTTCTTTGATAAGAGCGATCTCTTCTTTAGAGAGTTGATCATCTTTTTGGTCGATCTCGTCATCCCATATAGAGAGGATAAGATCTTCGATAGCAACAGCACCCTCATTCAATCGCTTGTTTAAAGCAGCGAGTTTGGGATCCTCGTGGTTCTCGTCAAATCTCTCGTTACAGAGATCCATAAGTCTCTCGTATGATTGAGCGATCTGTCTATTGATCGAGGCGTTGAGGGCTTTGCGTTGTTGACTGGTCATATGATATTGTGACATAATGAAATACTCCTTTGTTGTTTTCATATATATATTATAATCGATTTGGTTAAAGTGTGCAAGTTGGAAACGGACAGAATTTGTCCAGTTTAAAAATATTCTTCGTGGATTACTCTCCACACCACACAGAAGGAAGGAACGATCAGGATCGTGTAAGTGAAAATTATCGCGAACTGTAGCATGAAAAACCTCCTTGGTTGTTTTCATATATATAATATAACAAATTCGAACAGAGTGTGCAACTGTGAAACGGACAGAAATTGACCGACTATCTTCTATTCGCTAGTAGAGGGTCAACTCCCTTGATCTTCCTGTATTCTACTCTATGGTGATCGGGTCGACACATAGCCGATAGAGTCATATACATAGAATGAATTCGATAAAGCGAGTCGCCTATCCTGTCATACTCGCCAGTCTGAGCACTGGTCATTAAATGTCCGAATTGGATCCTCATACGAGACACAATGTTGGACAGAAATTGTCTATCGGCTATGTACTGGTTCCATCTATCGGACATAACGGACTTGATCGCTTGTGGGCACTGTGGATAAGGTGCGTATGTTCTAACAACCTCGTCCTCGTGGGAGATCCCTTGATAGGTCTTACTGAATCGTGTTCTAGCCTTCTCATATGTCCTCTCTACTCTTTCCATAAAAGCAGGGATATGACGCTCTTTTTCGGCAAGTGATTCGGGTGTGTCAGTCCATCGGTAGACACGACCACAATGGGGCTTACCGTACGCATATTCGCTATACTCGTACTTGGATCCGTTGCGATACTTGCATACGGTCTGAACGGGGATCATTCGTTCTCTCATAAAAGGGGCTCGGAAGGGGTTAATTGTGATGACAAATTCTTTCATATGAATCTCCTTTGTTGTTTTCATATATATATTATAACCAATTCGGATTGATCGAGCAACCGTAAAACGGACAGAATTTGTCCGACTTCCGTAGGAAGCTCGATCACACATGCATGTGACATCGAAATGTCAATTAATTAAAAAAATGAAAAACCAACCGACAATCCTCCATTGTCGGCTGTTTAAACGTGGGGGCCCATGCCTACCTTACGGTATTGTACTTGAGTCCGTTGCAACCTTCCTCATATTGGATAGGATCGGGCTTGACCTCTCTCATGACTGAAACAGTCATATCGTCTCGGTCGGGCTTGAACTCGCTATAGTCGAATTCGTCATCGGCAGGGTAATAGAGGACAAATACTCTTTGTCGGATCTCGTTTGCTAGTTGCTTAGCCTCTCGTGTGGTTGCTGAAAGTGTGTTGTCTGTATCGTAATTCATAAGTGTCTCCTACTGGTTTACGGTTGTAGCGTCAATGATCTCGATCTCGGAGTCTACCACTGTCACAGTGGCGATTGGAGCCTCTTCGGTTTCAGCATTTGCTTTAAAGCAACCAATTGCGAAGAGAAGGAGAGCGAAAGGGAGTTGAGAGAAGAAGAAGGGTATAAGGATGTTTTTCATAATTTACCTCATGGTATGGGTTAAGGGGGTATAGTAGGGTAGTAGGGTTATTGTCTGTGATACGGTGCACCAAAGATTGATGTCTCGGTAGAGTTGATCCTTCTAGGGTGATACTCGGTGAGTCTCTTAAGGAGAGAGACATGCTGAGAGGTTGTAGCCGAGATGAATCCCAATCCTGTTGCCATGTGGTCGTGGATAAGGAGTCCGATAAAACCCTCTTCAGAGCGATCTATGTATTCTCCTATAAGGAGGTTGTAAGAATAGATCCTGTTTCCTACGAAAGATAACGCACCTGTGCCGTTCTTTCCGTACTCGTGAGTCTTGTTAATAAATGCTTTAATAAGTTCTTCGTTTGTCATAGTGACCTCGTTGTTTGAATGTATATATATTATAATCGGTTTAGGTTTATTTGTCAATATTAGTTTCGGACAGAATTTGACCGTTCTTGTTTACGACCACCTTTATGTTGAATCTTTTTATCAAGTATTCACGATCATCTTCGATAAAGTGAACCATAAGGCGTTCGCCTTCTCTACGGATCTCTGTGATCACGCCCCAAGCCTTCTTTAGCTCGCACTTGAGAGGATCGCCCTCAACGGCTCCGTATCCAATGTTTACTTGAACTAGATCGCCTTTATTCATTTTCATATTTACCTCGTTGGTTTGAATGTAAAGGTAATGTAATTCGTTTGGGCTGATCTGTCAAATCTTTTTTATTCCGTTTTCGGACAGAATTTGACCGATTCGGAAAACAGTCTATATCGAAATGTCAATTAAATCTGAAACATCGAAATGTCAATTAAATTATTTAAGCCAATTGGTATATAAATATACCAAATGTCAAGACTTTTATACCATTTAAACCTACGGTTTAAACCATTTAAACGAGAACTTTAGTCGATTCTCTCTAGGAGTCGCTTGAAAGTCTGTCAAGACTTTATCGTGTGCATACGCCTGTATTGATCAAGTCTATGGCTGTGCGACCGTACCAACCTTGCAACTGCCATACAACGCCTGTGTCTATGAGGTACTGGAAGGACTCAACAAAGAACTCGTCACTGTGGTAATCCTCTATGTACATGATCGCCTGTGATACGCTTGTAATGCGAGGAAATAGGGTTTGCTGTGAGTTTTTCGGGGTATTTTCGTTTTTCATTGTCGTTTTCCTTTTCGGGGTGATAGTTACACTCGTAGGGTGACTTTGATACAGTATATACAGGCGAGTACAAACGAATACGGACATATACTCCAAGGTACGCATACAAGCCCTTAATGACCATCTAGGGAGTTTTTAGTGACCCCATAGGGGTAGGGTAGTAGGTGGGTAGGGCTATCCACTGTTCTGTGGTGTTATGAAACAACCGAGTCCTAGTACACTGAAGCCTATAGTATCCATTCCGTATCTCTACAACGAGACATAGGGTTGGTGTAACTTTTCCTTCTTCTACTGCTTTGGACATGGGGTACTGTACTAGATCCCCTATGGTGTACTTGGTTGTTGGTTCAATAAAGTCTACATTATTTTTCATTGTTGTCTCCGTTGGTTCGGGTATAGGGGTGGGTGTGTGAGCCAACGATCAATCGCTACATAATGCTCACCTGTGGCTATGCTCTGTACTATGTATTGTCCTGTGTTTCCTTTTATCTCTATCACAATACACAAAATTCCGTTGCTATCATCGTTAATGCCTCTAGGATACTTGACAAGATCTCCGATCTTTAGTTTTTCCATGCTACTCTCTCCTTGTATAGTTTGTCCCAGTTCTCCTCTGTGAAGATGTATATCTTGCACCTGTTCTCCATTCTTTCTATATTGTACTTTGGAATAAGGATTCTGTGGTTATTCCATATCTTTCGGTTGACCTTGGTTATCAACCCCACAACCAATTCCATATCTTCTATGTTCGGTCGCCACAGTTCGTATATTACGAGAGTCCCTATATCTAAAAATGGTTCCATGTTTTCTCCGTTGTTCATATCAGTAATATAACCTGTTGTCTCAGAATGTAAAGGACAAATTATGACCGAAGAGATAAAACATGCTCTACACCCAACATATGTACCTTTGCCAAGTCGGGACAGAAATCTCCCAGTTCAATCGCTCTGCTAGTTATGAAATACCAACGATCAAGTAGGCTGTCGTGGTCTATCTCGTTCCACTCGATCATACTCAACAAGAGATTGTTTCGTATCGCTTGAATGTTTCGTTCTCTCCGAGGGAGTTTAGGATCACCATGAGCATTTTCCACGAGGGCTTGTTTATCGAGTTTGCTGATCTCCTCTCGTGTTAGAGAGAGTGAATCGCTGAATAGTTCTTGAAGGTCTACTAAAGTCATGTTGAACTCCTTGGTTCGTTTGAATGATGTTTATATTATAACAGGGTGGTTGGGATTTGTAAAGGACATTTTTTGTCCGTTTAGTCTCTGTCCAATGGTTCGAGATACTTTCTTGCTGTTTTTCCCTGTCTCCCACAAGCGACTAACTGGATGAAATATGGATTCCAATGGTCATAGTCTAAGGCGAGGATGATCGCCAATCGTTTCTTCGAGCCTTTGATGTCATCTGACAATGACCACACTAAATCTCCTACTTGCATGTTTCCTCCACTGGTTCGATGAAATTTTGAGTTGCCCACTTGCGTTTTCCTGTTGACACCACTGTTAGGTAGTATCGAGTTGGGCTATAGTCTGTGTTGATACCTCTGATGATCGCTAATTCGGGTGGCTTTTTCATACCGTATGGGTTGCCATATCCTATGTCGAGCAACACCAAATCACCTACCTTCATATCTATTCCCAAGTTTCAATAATTTCAAAGTCAAGATCCCAACAATGTTGTAGGTAGTAAAGCCGACCATCATTTACCAACTGGTATCTGTTCTTCTCTCTGTTGTGGATAAGATACCATACATCATTAAAATCTTGTTCATAAGCCCAAGCCCTTGCCTGTTGAATGGTTTTATATTGTTGTGAGTACCTACTTCTTTTTAACATAATGTTCTCCTGTTGTTGAATGTATTAGTATTATATCAAGGTCTGTTTAAATTGTAAAGGTCAAATTTTGTCCGTTTTTATTTTTTTTACTCTGTTCAATGGTAGCCAAGCCTTAACCATGCCTCCACTAGGAGTCCAACCCTCGATCAATACATATAGACCATTGTTGGTTCTTTCGGGATCTTCAATGCCTACCACTATTCCAATTTCGGGATGATCTCTGAGAATCTTGACCTCAACGAGATCGCCTATCTTGAATTCTTCTTTCATCTGTTCTCCAAAGGTTTAAGTTGGTAGTGTTGGACTTGAAATTTTCGTCCTCCACTGATGAACTGAACTGAACACCACCCAACCCAATTCCCTACTCCGTTCCCCGATGGTACGATCATGACCAAGTGATCCAACACTCCATCATTCCACAAATAAATTTCACCTACTGACATGGTTATCTCCTATTGGTAATAAGTAACCTACCCAACAGTTCTCTGTTATAAATCCATCTTTCAAGAACATTACTTTCCTGTGGATACGACCATTGTTTCCCATTATGAGAACTAAGGTATCGTTTAGGCGAGGGTTTTCTCGATTGTTGTATAGCATTATGTCTCCGATATTCATCGCTTACCCCACCCACCCTTGAGGGTAGTAGCACCTGTCTTTCTGAACTCTGCTACTTGGAGGATTCGCTTTTTAGCCTTTTTCCAATCGCCTTTGTGAGGTGCATAGCCTTGATCACATCGCCAATTTTCAAGTTTAAGGTATTCCTCTGCCTCTTCAATGGAAAGACCTTCACGAACTAGTTTGTTCAAGTCTCGGATAAGGTTCGCACACTTGGGGGTCATTGTAGCACCTTGGTTGTTTCGTATTCTCATGGATAACTCCTTGTTGTTGGTTATACTAGTAATATAATAGGTTTAAAAGAATTTGTAAAGGACAAAAAATGTCCGTTTTTATTTTTTAATCTTTTCGATCCACAATCTTCCCAAGGTGCGAACAGTTCCATCTGGAAATTGTACAGTGAATATGGGTACTTGACTACTGTACTCAACCTTTATGACCAATCCCATACGGTTTATTGCGTTAGGGATTGATCTAAATACTGTGACTAAATCTCCTACATCGGGTATATTATCTTGTTCCATCTGATCACCTCTTGTGTTGTTGATGTTTATAATATAATAGGTTCAGAATAATTTGTAAAGGACAAAAAATGTCCGAGTAGGTTCCTCCACCAGACTACACTGTCATGGTGGAGGATCAGTAGGTCTATTGACCTGCTGTTAGGATACTGACGATAAAGTCTTGCACAGAGCCAGTTTTAGTCTGTAAACCATGCAACCTAGCGACATTCTTGGTTGCCTCCTTGCCCGATCCCATCGCTTGCCACAAGGTCATAGCGATCTCAGATGGGAGTGTCACAAAGTATTCAGCGAGATTCTGTAACTGACTGTCAGATAACTCCGTATCAAAGCACTCTTTAGCCTTGAACTTTTCAATAAGACTGTTATGGTCGTTGATCTTGAACTTTTCAGTCAAGTCTACCTTACCCTCGTCAAGAATTTGTTCGGGAGTCACAACTTTAGAGTAGTTCTTGATATAGTCATTCAGAGCCATAGCACCCTCAAAGCCGATAAAAGAATGAGCAAGGTGGTATAGGGTAGGACTATGCTTTACCTCACCGACACTTTGCAATGCGTCTGAGAGTCTTTCCCAAGATCGTCTTGAAGGATAGATCTTGTTAGGCTCGAAGGTATCCTTGTGTTCGAGATGTTGGTGATTGTGGTTGATGAAATCCCATATCTCGT
>CEVB01020032.1_pt1 | contig 14182 bp, 7 predicted proteins | sample 531381 | NCBI WGS metagenome assembly CEVB01 (sample SAMEA2622763, study PRJEB7988) | marine metagenome | biome: marine biome (ENVO:00000447); feature: surface water layer (ENVO:00002042); material: "saline water (ENVO:00002010), including plankton (ENVO:xxxxxxxx)" | depth 5 m | reverse complement strand
GGATTTAGTTTCTCACAAGCGACAAACTCTACAGAAGTTACTCTTGCAGAAATGTCAGCAGGTGGAGTATCGAAAAGAGGCCGAGCCTTCTTTAATGACTCTTTAGCTCCTGTTGAGTTTTCTTTTAGTACTTATGTACGTCCCTATAAAACTGCAGGAAGCGGCACAGGTGTTTTTGGTGATACGTCAGGAGAGCATCATGCTGTAGAAGAAGTTTTATGGGCACTTATGGTTGGAAATGCTTCACATAGTTCCGCAAATTTTCAAGGATTTACAAGAGATACCACTGATTTAGATATTTCATTTGCAAACTCAAATGTGGTAGAACTTGGACCTACTACAGCTGGTAAACAAGCAAATATCTTTTTAAGTCTTGGAACTGGAAAAACTCAACCAAAAATTTATAAAATCGCAGAAGTTGTTATAAATGAAGCAACTCTTGATTTTGATATTGATGGTATTGCTACAATTAATTGGTCAGGTTTTGGTTCTACACTCACAGAGAGTTCTTTGCCTTCTGGAAATAGTCCAAATACTTATATCACGGAAGATATAACTGCAACGGATAACTTTATTCGAAATCGACTAACGGAACTTGCTATTGATTTTGATGATGATACAACTTTCCCAGGCTCAGGAAGCGGTGTATATACTCTTACTCTTACAGGAGGAAGTGTAACTATTACAAATAATGTAACTTATATTACTCCAGAAACGTTAGGACAAGTTAATACTCCTATAGGACATGTTACAGGCGGTAGATCTGTTTCAGGAAGTTTTACATGTTACTTAAATCATGAAACTACTGGAAATAGTGGTACTTCATCAGACTTTTTTGCTGATATGACCGCTGCAAGTGCATTAACTAAAATTACAAATAAAGTTTCCACAACATTTAAAGTTGGAGGAGCAAGTGGAACTCCAAGATTAGAATTAGCTATGGCTAATGCTCACTTTGAAATTCCTTCTCATAATATTGAAGAAGTTATTGCACTTGAAACGAACTTTCATGCACTACCAAGCACTATTGATGAAAAAGACGAACTTACTCTCAAATATGTTGGTAAAGCATAATAAGTGCTACTTTAAAAAGGGGCTTCGGCCCCTTTTTTTATTCACCTCTAAAAAATAATTCTTGACTTTCACTCTCATATCTATTATACTATGACGATATTGAAATTTGTACAAAGGATTTATCAATGACCGAAGAGAAAAAGCCTGTTTCACTAGCTAGTCTTATGACTCCTAGCAAAACTGTAAGTGTAAAATTTCCTGGATATACAGGAATGTCTGTGGATGTATGTTATTTAGCTAGAGAAGAGCTAATAAAACTTCGAAAAAAATGTATAACTACAAAGTGGAATAAAAAAACTCATCAACCCGAAGAAGAGTTAGAAGATGAAAAATTTATTCAAGAGTATACAAAAGCAGTTATAAAAGGTTGGAAAGGTCTCAAATATCGTTACCTAGAAGAGCTTCTTTTGGTAGATATCGCAGACTTAGATCCAGAGGATAATTTACCTTATACAGAAGAGAATGCAGAGTTATTAATGAAAAATGCAAGCTCTTTTGAAACATGGGTAACAGAAACTGTAGGTGATCTTGAAAATTTTACTGGGAACAAGTAGATAGAATAAAAGATCTGCTTGAAAGACAGATAAGAGAGCGTAGCTCTAATTTTGATGTCGAAAAGTATTTATTAATCTGTGAACAGTTAGGCGAAGAACCTAATCCTGACAAAATGCCACTTGAGGCTTCTGCGTTTCCGTATGAGGTTCAAGTGGCATTTTTTGTGTTAGAACTACTACCAGATCGATATGAAGGAATGTCTGGAATTTATATGGGAAAAGATTGGAGTTCTGCAAATTTTGTATTTGAAACATATAAAATTGAAAATATAGAAACTATTGTATATTTTGCAAAACTGTATGAAAGACTCCTTGTAAAAGAAAGCGCAGAAGAAGCAAAGAGAGAAAGACAAAAAAGAGAAAGACAGTCACAAGCAAAAAGCGGTAGAAATACCTTTTCAGTTACAGGTTAATGGCTAAAAAACGTACAGTACATGTTGATGTTATAGTTGATGATAAAGGTACAACTAAAAAACTTGCTATTGATAGTGATCGCCTTGCCAAAGGACTAGAAAAAGGTTCAAAAGGAACAAAAGATTTTGATAGAAACCTCCGAGGAGTTATTCAAACTTCTGCCGCAGGGGGTAGAAACTTTGCCGCTCTTGCTCAAGGAATAGCAGGAGGTATAGTACCTGTTTATGCTGCTTTTGCTGCACAAGTATTTGCGATTGGAGCAGCTTTTAGATTTTTACAATCCGCCGGCGATTTAGCTACTCTTGAAAAAGGACAAATTGCATATGCGTCTTCTACAGGTATTGCACTTAAAACTTTAACTACCCGAATACAGGAAGCCACCGAAAACCAAATAGCATTTCAAGATGCAGCACAAGCAGCAGCTATAGGTACTGCTGCAGGTCTTACTGCAGATCAACTAGAGAGGTTAGGAAAAGCAGCAAAAGATGCTTCAATTATTTTAGGTAGAGATGTAACAGATTCTTTTAATCGACTTGTTCGTGGTGTAACAAAAGCAGAGCCAGAACTATTGGACGAACTTGGTATTATATTAAGACTAAAAGACGCTACAGAAACATATGCTGCAAGTTTAGGAAAAAGTGCAAATGACTTGAGTCAGTTTGAGAAAAGCCAAGCAGTTGCAAACGATGTACTTACTCAAGCCGAAGAAAAATATGGTAGAATTATAGCCATAGTAGATCCTTCCGTAAACGTATTTAATAAATTTGGAAAAGCTTTTGATGATATTGTAAACAGTATTAAAAGAGGTCTTGATAAAATATCTCCTCTTTTTGAAAAATTAGCTGAAAATCCTTTTTCTAGTCTTCTTTTAGCTGCTCCATTACTACAAGGTTTTTTAAAAATAATGGTACCTGGTTTTGATGAATTAGGTAAGAAAGCAGTATCAGCCTTTGATGGTATAGGCGAAGGCTTAGAAAACATGAAGAGAAATGCCGATACAGATTTAAAATCGCTACAACTTCTTACAGGAGATGCAAAAGCGGCAGAGTCTTTTATAGACATCACTAATCAAGAATTAATAGAGTTAGCAGATAATAGTGAAACAGGCTTTTTAGGGTTAAAGAAACTACAGGGAGGAGGAGAGCTTGCTGGTAGAACCATAACTAAAAATCTTAATGATGCAAAAAATGCTACAGGTGTTTTTGCAAGTATGCCTGATAAAGTTAGACTAAAATATGTAAAGATGTTTGGAGACTTACAAATTGCTTCAAAAGTAACAAATGGAGTAATGAAAGCTGAGTTTGCAAAAGGAACTGCTTTTATAAGACTTCAGTTTGCAAAAGCAGGTGCTTTTGTAAAACAACAGTTTACAAGTATGCTAGCTGCAAGTGGAAGAGCTGTAAGAGGAATTATAAAGAATTTTGGAAAAATAGCTTCTGCTATTGGTATACTATCAATTGGATTTGACTTTATGCCTGATAAAGTAAAAAGATTTTTTAGTACACTAGGAGATCCTGAGTTAGAAAAATTTTTAGATAAACTTAAAAGTACAAATATTGAATTTAGCAAACTACAACAAATACAAACAATTTTAAATGAAGACTTTGAAGCAACAGGACAAACCATAATTGGAGTATTAAAAAATGTTGCAGATGCTTCGGCGGGTATTTCAGGGGAAGATTATAGTCAAAATTTAAGAAAAGTTTTTCAAGCTATTTCAGATAGTAGACTAAAAAACTTTGATAAGTTTGAACTACTCGATATAAATAAATTAATAGGCGAACAAGTAAAGTCTTTTAAAAATTTAAGAGATGTTATTGAAACAACTAATCTTAGTAAGTCTTCAGAAAGTGCGGCAGCATATCAGAAAGAGCTTGATAAGATTCTTGAGCTTCTAGAACGAGCAAGAAAGGGAGATGATGTAACTGTAAATCTTGATGAGTTTCTTAAAGCAAAAGCGGCTTTTGAAGATATAGGTAAAACTATTGCTTCAACAATACAAAGAACAAAAGATATTGGACAAGCATTAAATGATGTCTTTACCGATATGGTTACAAAAGGTCCACAAGCAGATTTATTGGCAAACTTAAATGCTCAAGTAAAAGCATATGAAAAAATTAAAAAAGATGGCACAGGAGCTCAAGGAGCAAATTTAGTACTTGCAGAAAAGCAAGTAAAAATGCATACAGAACTTTTAAGGGTTTTAGAAGCACAAAGAAAAGTTTTAATTGACTCTCAAAAAGCAGAAATAGCTCGTGATCAACTTTCAAGAAGAAGTCTTGTGTTCGCTACTCGTAGAGGAAAAACTATTGTAAATTCTGCTATTCAAGAGCAAGAGTTATTAACGAAAAAAACAGAAGTTGAGAAAGAAATAGACACAATAAAGGGTCTTCATGTTGCTAAAAATTCAACTCTAAATGATGACCAAAAAACACAACTAGAACTTCTTTTTCGTCAACATGCAGCTTTAGAAGATCAAATACTTCTTATTGAAGAACAACGAAGTGCTTTATTTGAAATACAAGATGCCATAAAACAAGGGTTAGAGACAGGACTTGAAACAAATATTTATGATCTTTTAGTTGGAAATGAGGATGATTTAAAAGACGCTGCTTTAAAACTTGCACAAACAGTAGAAGATACTCTTGCAAAAAGATTATCTGGAATGTTTACTGATTTTATAATGCAAAGTTTTAATATTCAAACTACTGAGCAAAAACAAAAAGATTTATATGATGAAATTTTTACAGATGGTGCAGGTAAAATAAAAAAAGCAGTGGAAGACGCACTTAAAGATATTACAACAGATCAGCAGGCGATGCATAAAACTCGTAAGGCAGGAACGGGATTAGGTATAGCCGAAACACAACAACCAGATGGCTCATTTACTGTTGAAGGAGGACCAGGAACTAAAACAGAAGCAATACTACAAACTTTAAAGGATATAGATTCTTTTAATAAAAGAATAGAAGCTAAAGGACAAAATGCAGCAAATGTATTTATAAAAAATGTAGATGAATTTATTACTAAATTTGGTAATTTTATAATTGGAGCACAAGCAGGAGCTGGTACAGACGCTACAAATAATGTGGCAAAGTTGGTTGGCTCAAGCGATGAAGGAAAAGACTTAGATGAGTTTTTTAATAGACCAAGTGCACACGATATGTTATTAGAGAAGCAGAGTAAAATTTCAGCAGATGCAAGTGACAATGTAGAAAAAGAAACAGAAAATATTTTAAAGAATGAAAAAAATGTAACTACTTTTGGAGGTTTTGTGGGAGACTTTAAAAGTGCTATGAATATAGTTGCTCTTGCACTGAATCCTTTAGGAGGAGTAATTCAGAGTGGTGTTACAGGATTTTTAGAGAGTCTTTTCACTGGTGCTGAAGAAGGTCGTCATGGTGGAGTAATGAAAAATTACTCTACTGGAGGTATTGCAAGAGGAAGCTCATCTGGATTTCCTGCAATATTACACGGTACAGAAGCAGTTGTACCTTTACCAAATGGTAGATCAATTCCTGTGCAAATGCAAGGAGCGGCTGGAGTAAATAATATTTCTGTAAGTGTAAATATGGGAGAGGGATCTACAAATATTGAGGGAGGACAAGGAGAAGTAGAAGCTTTAGGAAAACTTGTTGCAGGAGCCGTACAAGATGAGCTTCAAAAACAACAACGTCCGGGTGGAATACTTAGTCCCTTTGGAGCAGCATAATGGCACTTGGATTTCAAGATTTAGGAAGCACACAAAGAAGACCAGATAGAGGTCAATCTAAAAAAGTATCTCCAACACTCCTAAAAATTCAATTTGGAGATGGTTATGAGCAGAGGATTGCAGAAGGATTAAATACAATCAAAGAAACTTTTAGCGTTTCTTTTAATAATAGACCAAAAGCAGAAATTGATGATATAATTGCATTTTTTGATAATAAAAATGGAACTTCTCCTCTAAACGGAAGCACTGCTTTTGCTTACACTATTCCTGACAGTAATCAAGGAAGCGGAGAAAGGACAATACAAGTTGTATGTGAAAGTTATTCGCAAACTTATAGCCATGATGACTTTTACTCATGTTCAGCAACTTTTAGGCGAGTATATGAGTCATGACAGATATAGCCAAAAATTTACAGAAACAAGATCCTGGGTCTTCGTTAGTTGTACTGTATGAATTAGAATATGCTTCAAATAGTAAAGCATACTTTTTTGGAGGACTTACAGAATCTGGTAGTGTAACTACAGGAAAACACACAACTTCTGTACAATTTAGAGAAACAGGAGGAACAGTACGAACTTATACTGCAATACCTATAAATGCAAAAGGTTTTGAAATGAATAGTGACGGAGCAATGTCACGACCTGAAATAACTATAGGAAATATTGGAAATGTATTAAGTGGTGCAATTGGAAATACTCCTCTTGAAGATTTAGTTGGAAAAAGACTAACAAAAAGAACAACTTTAAGAAAATACTTACGGGATGGAGCTGGAGATGCAACGCCACCGATAGAGTATCCAAAAGTAGTATATATAGTTGATAGATTAAAATCTAGAAATGTATTAAGTGTTACATTTGAACTGGCTGCACCTTTTGATGTTGCTGGAATAACTCTTCCAAAGAGACAAGTTATAGCGGGAGCTTGTCCTTTTAAATATAAGGCAGCAGCACTTTCAGTTGCAAAACAAGATAGAATAGGTGGGTGTAATTGGGATGCAAATTTTGTTGCAACAAGTAATGCTCTTTTTATGAATCGATTTGATGAATATATTTTACCTGTAGGAAATACATACACTACTTTTTCTTCAAATGCAACAGCAGGAAACTACTATAAAACAGCCGTAACTTTAACAAAAATAAATGCTGATGGAACAACAGCAAGCCATGGAAGTGATTATAATTATTGGCAGTGTTTAAGTAACACAAACACTACTCCTGCAGACAATAATGCTGCATGGAGAAGAATAAGAGTTTACTATACATATTCAGGCTCAAATACATACAACGGATATACTGATAATAGATATAATCATTTTATATTAGAAAGTGGTGTTCTTTGGCAAGTAAAAAAGAAAACACAAGTAGGAAGTGCTCATGGAGCACGACAAGAAGGAGAAAGTTGGACTCTTGGTGATGTGTGCGGAAAAAAGATTGCCTCTTGTAGGCTACGATTTCAAGCAAAAGAACAAACAGGAGTTTCAGGGGGTGTAGGTTTAACTACAGCTAGATTTAGACATTTACCTTTTGGAGGCTTTCCAAGTGTACAACAAAGAAGATAGTGAAATTATAAATTATCTATTTGAAAAGTATCCAGAAGAAGGCTGTGGCTTAATAATAAATCAAAAAGGAAAAAGAGTTTGGATACCTTGTGAAAATACAGCAGAGAATAGGGAAGAAACTTTTATCATATCTTCTACAGATTATTTAAAAGCAAGTTTAAAAGGAGATTTAATAGCAATAGTACATAGCCATCCAGACTCTTCACCAGAAGCAAGTGAACAAGATAAAAAGACTAGTGAATTTTTAGGAATACCTTATATAATTTACTCTCTTCCAGAAATTGAAAAATATACTTATACTCCAAAGTATATAAGATCTCCCTTATTAGGAAGAGAGTATACTTTTGGTAATAATGATTGTTATTCTCTTGTTAGAGATTATTACAAACAAGAACTAAATATAGAGTTACCTACTACTATTTTTGAAGAAAATTGGTGGAATAAAGGATTAAATTATTTTAAAGACTTGTATGAATCTTTTGGATTTGTACAAGTTGACAGCCCACAAAAGCATGATATTATAGTGTTTAAAATGTTGGCTCAAGTATCAAATCATTGTGGTATTTACTTAGGAGAAGATATTTTTTTACATCACGCAGTTAATAGATTATCTTGTAGAGAGTCTGTTAATTCCGTATGGAGAAAATATATAGCAGGATATTATAGATGCAAACAGTTTACTTAAATGGAGATATAGCAAAATTTGGAGCAGTTTGGAATACAAACTGTTCAAATATTCGTGATATTTTTAGATTAATTGAATGCCAAACTCCGGGGTTTCGTAAATATTTAATTGATGCATCTGAAGCTGGTGTAAATTATGAAATTAAAAGAGGAGAAGATTTTTTAGAAACTCCTGATGATTTATTTTTAAGTTTAAATGATGAAGATATAATTATTACTGAAGTTCCTTCGGGTTCTGGAGGTAATGCACAACAAAAACTTTTAACAGCAATAGCTATCACTGTTGGTCTTTTGAGACCAGAACTAATACCGGGCCTTCAAGCAGCTCTTAGTTTTGGTTATGGAAAAATGACTGTAGGTACAATACTTGCAAGTGTAGCGACAAACTTAGCTTTAACAAGTATAAGTGAGCTACTCGCTCCGGGTCCTGAGGTTGATTCTTCAGAAGAAAATAAAGGATATTTATTTGGTGGGCCAGTAAATGCAGTTGCTCAAGGAATGCCCATTCCTTTAGCTTATGGAGAACTTATTGTAGGAGGATCTCCAATTAGTGTAAATTATGATACTAGACCCGTTGTATTTGGTACATATACAAATGAGTCTAGTGATGACGGTAAGCTACCTAGAAATATTGATCCAGGAGGTGCTTTACCTCCTGCAGATGCTCCGCCAAGCACTCCGGGAGATGATTCTGATTCTCCATTAGATGATATAGATATTGATGATCCAGTTGAAACACCAACAGAAGTGCCGGTATCGCCTAAGTAAGGAATAGATTATGATTGAAGGAAATAGTAGAATGGGTCCAGGGGCAGATTTACCCAAAACCATAGAAGACTCACTTAGAAGAAATGAAAAGCAATTTGGTGTTATCTATGATTTAGTTGCTGCTGGAGAAATAAATGGTTTAGTTGGTGGATTATCAGGAGTTTATTTAAATAATACTCCCGTAATAGACTATAATAGATATAACCAATTAAGAATTAGAAGAGCAACAGGTGCAGCAGTAAATGGCTCTACAAAGCAAATAACTGCAGCAGGACTTTTTAATGGTGTTAGTTTAGATGATGGCGATAGATATTTAGAATTTCGAGGAACAGGAGGAGGAGCTTCGCCAGGAGGGGTTACTACAGCTCTTGCATCTGCTCTCGCAAAAGGAGATACAAAAGTAACAATTAATAGTTCTTCTTTTATAGCAGATACACATGATAAAAATATAACAGGAGTTAGAACTCCCTTTTTAAGTGATCATGTAGGACATAAGATACGTATAACTGGAGCCGGATTAGATGGTGTTCAGTATATTGGAATAATGACAGATATTATAAGTGCTACTGAAGCTACTGTTTTTCCACCAATACCTACTGCAGTAAGTTCAGGAACGGCAGTATTTATAGATAATGTTTTTAAGATTGCAAGTATTCAATCTACTAGCACAGCAACTTTACAGGGTTATTCTCCTTCTACTAACACAACTAATTCAACTGTGATTCTTTCTGCGGCGTGCACGTACTATGCAGATAAAAGTGATGCCGTAAATTATGAGCACTCTTACATTGATTTTAGAAGAGGAACACGCTATCAAGCCCCAGTAGAAGCTGTTGGCACTTATGATGCTCCGGCAGCCTCATATATGATTGCTCCAAACACGCCCTTGAATTGGTATCAAGGAACTGGAGGTGTAACTCTTTCTCCTGGAAAGGCAACAGGAAGCGCTGTCTTTATACGTCCAAGTGATTTTAATTTTGCACAAAATGTAAAAGATGAAATTGATAGAATAAATATAACTATAGATTTTCCTGCAGGATTAAGGTATATAAGTCCAAAAGGGAATGATGGTCCTGCTGCAGTAGAGTTTCAAGTAATATTAAACTATAAGACAGATTCTTCTCAATCAGCGTTTAAAAAAGAACTTATAACACCAAATAATTATGGCGGCGATAATTTTATTGATGATTTGCACCAAGCTTTAGATGGTAATGGAAATGAATCCGCAACAAAAACAAGCACATATAGTTGGATAACAGCAGCTAATTTTGATCATCAAGATAAAATTGATGATTACTTTTCTAATCATGATGGTTTTAGGGCTTCTAGAAGAAGAGGATTTGCTACAGTAGTTAGACGTGCTCAAAGTGCTGCTTTTACCTATGAATTTCAAATATTTTTAGCAGATCGTCAGCCTCTACATGACTGGGAAATAGAAATAAGAAGACTGACTCCAAGTGATGCAAATCATTATAATCCTACTGAAATTGAGGGACTGTCAGCACAGTTTTCAGGCGCTTGTAATGTAAAAACTGTTGAAGCTCAAATTATGGATAATTTTTCTTATCCAACATCTGCTTATGCTGTTGTTTCTTACTCTGCAGAAGATTTTCCCAGTCCTCCAAAAAGAGCCTATAGAATACAAGGTCGTAAAGTAAAAGTTCCTACAAACTATCGTACCAGAGAAGAAACTGGGACTAATTTAGCACGGTATGATAGAAATATTACAACAGGAGCGTCCGGAGGAACTTATCAATCGTGGGATGGATCTTTTAGGGGAGATCAAAGTCTTGCGGCAACTCATGTAAACTTTAATAAAGTTTACACAGATAATCCTGCATGGATTTTTTATGATGTTCTTACAGATAAAGAAGTCGGCTTAGGCGAATATATTCAAGAAAGCGATATTGATATTTATTCTTTATATCAGATTGCCCGATATTGTGATGAACTAGTACCAACAGGAAGAGGAGGTTCAGAGCCTAGGTTTACTTGCAATGCCTATATTTCATCTCAAACAGAAGCTTATAAAGTATTAAAAGATTTAGCAAGTACTTTTCGAGCAATGCTATATTGGATCGATGGAGAAGTTGTTGCTGTACAAGATAGTCCAAAAGAGCCTGTATATTCTTTTACAACAGGAAATGTTGAGGAAGGATTATTTACTTATACTTATACAGGACAAAGAGCAAGAATAAATCAAGTAAATGTAACTTGGAATAATCCTATAGAAATGTATGCAAAAACTGTTCTTACAGTTGAAGATACTCAAAATATAGAAAGTGTTGGTAAAATTATACCCTCTGATATTGTTGCTTTTGGGTGTACTTCTGAAAGTCAAGCACGAAGACTAGCAGACTGGCATCTTTCAACAGCAAAAAATGAAGGAGAAATTGTAAGTTTTACTACTGGACTAAATGCTGCTTTTTTACGACCCGGCGATATAATAAATGTACAAGACAAACATAGACATGGTCTTGAAGTAAGTGGTCGTGTATCTTCTGGATCAAATACAATTGTAATAAACTTAGATAGAACTGTAACAGCTCCCGGAGGAGCAAATTTAAGTGATTGTAAATTACTTTTAATTTATACAGAACCTGCAGTCTACTTAAAACAAGAATCAGCAACAATTAATAGTGTTAATTATACTAGAGGGCAGCTGCTTTTAGAAACTGCATCTGGGGGAGCCTTAGTAACTCAAGCCCAGGCTGCAAATTTAGTTGATGACTCAGGCAACGCAGTTCTTACTGATTTTTCTGAAAACTCGAGAGTTGAAGTAAAGAGTGTTGTTACAAGTGGTACTAGTGCAAACAGTCTTACGGTGGGCAGTGCTTTTTCTGCTGCACCACAACAAGACACTGTGTGGGCTCTTACTAGAAATGATGATGTAAATACAGATGATGTAAAAGAATATCGCATAATTTCAATGTCTCAAGATGCTGCAAATAAATTTACAATAACTGCAGCTTTATACAATAAAGATAAATATGATGAAATAGATGTAGATATTCCTGTAGAAGTTCAAACGTATGTTCCTAGGCCTAGAGCATCGGATCCTGTTCCTGCTCCTTTTGGTTTAAATTTTGAACAGTTACCTAGTTCTACTACTTCAAAAGAAGGAACAGGAACCTCTGTTTCTATTGTAGCATCCTGGTCTCCTCCACTTGAGTCTTTTACAGATACAAATGGAACAGTAACAAATATTCCATATAGATTTTTATCTCACTTTGAAATTCAACATACTTTTCCAACAACCACAGCTTCTTATCATGGAGTCGATTGGACAACTGTTAGAAATATAAATGGTAATGCCACAACTATAAACTTTTCTGATGTAGATGCTGGAACATACAGTATGCGTATACGAGCTGTAAATAGTGAGGGGACTGTTTCTCCTTGGCATGAAATAACTCGTGAAATATTTTCTATTCCTCCGGGCACAAGTAGAATTGCAAGAGTTCCTCGTGGAGGATTCCTAACTTTTAGTCCAGAAATAAATGCAATAACAGGTCTTGTTAGTATTGATGCAACAGCATACCGCTATATTCATCCAAGCGGTGAAGAATATATTTTTAATCCTGCAACTACGGCTCAGTTACAACAAGATTTTTCTAATTTACCTGCAGGTCAGAGTGCTTTCTGGGTTTTTGATGCAAGTAATACTGCAGATCCTTGGAAAAGAATGCAGCTTCATACGGATACTGTAGCTACTGATATTACAGGAAATGTTGCTAGATTTAACTATTTAAAAGGAATAGGAGCAGCAAATAATGGCTTAACAGCAGCAAGTGGAACAGTCACTGTGGCTGCTGGAGGCACAGAGGTTACAGGAAGTAGCACAGCATTTACTACAGATTATTATGTGGGTGGATTTATAAAAATAAGCAACAATAATGCTCCAGGAACACAAGTTGCAAATTCTGAATATAGAGAAATAGTTTCAATTGAAAGTAATACTAAACTTACTGTAAGAAATGCTTTTACTAGAGCTTTTTCTGCTAAGTTTGCTATGAAACAAACTAATGATGTAAGATTTTCAGATGACGCTATTCTTGCAGAAATTACTCGAGCTTCTTCTGGCTCTTCTCCTTATAGTGCAGAATTTTATGTACAAGGAAAAGGTGCAGGAGGTTCAGATACAACTAAAACTGTTCATGTATTTAGAACTGGCACACTTCCTTTAGAAGTCCCTGATCCAACTGCTACAGAAATAGGAAGAGAGCCTGTAGAGGGAGATTATGTAACCATTCATTATACAGATGCAGATGTTGTTTTAGTATATGATGGAACAGGCTGGGGAGAAGAAGCTGAAGTTATTGATGGAAACTTAATTCGGGAGGGAACTCTACCCGGAGATTCTATAGAAGAAGAAGCAACATTTGATAAAATAAATAGATTAAAAAATGTCTATGACTTAGTAAATCAAAGTGCAACTACTGGAAGAGGACAAATAGTTTTTAGAAACAGTGCAGATAGTGCAAATGCAACTACTTGGGGAACTGTTGGAAAAATAAAAATAAGCACAGTAGATAATCAAAATAAAGATAGAAGTGCTGTATTTACAAAAATAACTAAGCGCACTCATATTCATGTAGTAGAAGATGTTTCTGATGCCGCACAAGATAGCGGAACAGTGCCTTCAAGAGCAGTATTTAAAGCAACCTCAGGAACGAGTGTAGGTACTTCAAGTACTTCAAGCATAGTTACTTCTCAGGGGTACAAAAGTACAAAAGTATACACAACTACTGTAAATAATAATATATTAGTTGGAGATACTTTTTCTGCAACAGGAATATTTGGTCTTTTTTCAACTCCAAAAGTCACTCGTGTACAAATGTCTTCAAGTCCATACTATGTAATTTTAAGTACAAGTGTTCCTTCTTGGAGCGGAACAAGAGTAGGTACTTTTACAAGAACACAACATACAATTACTGTTGGTAATCCTATTGCAGCATCACAGGCCCCAAACTACAGTGCAAATTATATTGTTAAAGTTCAAGTTCAATCTCCTTCAGAAGTAACAACGGGAGAAACCATTGTAGAAGGAACTGTCACAGGCGATGCTCTTGCAGCGGCTACTGTAACAGGAGCAAAGATTGCTGGATCAACTATAGAAGCAGGAAATATTGTTGACGGTACTATCACGGGTACAAAAATAGATTCAGCTACAATTAGTGCTAGTAATATTGTTGACGGTACTATCACGGGTACAAAAATAGATTCAGCCACTATTACTGCTAGTAATATTGTTGACGGCACGATTACTGGTACAAAAATAGATTCAGCCACTATTACTGGCAGTAATATGGTTAACGGTACTATCACGGGTACAAAAATAGATTCAGCTACAATTACAGGAAGTAATATAGATGCAGCTACAATTACGGGCAGTAACATTGCAAATACAACTATTAC
>CEVB01010706.1_pt1 | contig 14182 bp, 10 predicted proteins | sample 531381 | NCBI WGS metagenome assembly CEVB01 (sample SAMEA2622763, study PRJEB7988) | marine metagenome | biome: marine biome (ENVO:00000447); feature: surface water layer (ENVO:00002042); material: "saline water (ENVO:00002010), including plankton (ENVO:xxxxxxxx)" | depth 5 m | reverse complement strand
CAGCGTGACGCTCGTCGTAGTCCGACTCTTCCATCTGCTCTTTCGGCTTCTCGGCCAGATCCGGGTGGATACCCTTGATCGCCGGGATCTCGGTCGGAGCAGGCAGGAAGTCGATGACGGCGTCCAGAACCAGGGGAACGCCCTTGTTCTTGAACGAAGAACCGCAGACAGCAGGAACGATCTCGCTCGCCAGAGTACGGGCGCGCAGACCAGCCTTGATGTCGTCGACGGACAGGTCACCTTCTTCGAGGTACTTGTTCATCAGCTCTTCGTTGGCCTCGGCAGCAGCCTCGACCATGTTGGAGCGCCATTCGTTGGCCAGGTCTACCAGCTCCGCAGGAATCTCTTCCTCGCGATAGGTAGTGCCCTTGTCGTCATCGTTCCAGTAGATGGCTTTCATCTTGATCAGGTCGACCTGACCCTGGAAGTTGTCCTCGGCACCGATGGCGATCTGGATTGGAACCGGGGTGTGACCCAGACGGTTCTTGATCTGACCGACGACGCGCAGGAAGTTGGCACCGGCACGGTCCATCTTGTTCACGTAGACGATACGCGGAACACCGTACTTGTTGGCCTGACGCCATACGGTTTCGGACTGCGGCTCAACGCCCGAAGTACCACAGAACACGACGACGGCACCGTCGAGCACGCGCAGGGAGCGCTCTACTTCGATGGTGAAGTCAACGTGACCGGGGGTATCGATGACGTTTACGCGGTACTTGTCGTACTGACGACGAGAACCTTCCCAGAAGGTGGTGATCGCAGCAGAAGTAATGGTAATACCACGCTCCTGCTCCTGAACCATCCAGTCGGTGGTCGCGGCGCCATCATGCACCTCGCCCATCTTGTGGCTCAGGCCTGTGTAGAACAGGATCCGCTCGGTAGTGGTGGTCTTGCCCGCGTCAACGTGGGCACAGATACCGATGTTACGGTAGCGGTTAATTGCTGTATTACGAGCCATAAAGCCCTCGCAAGGTTAGTGGAGCCGGAATTAGAAGCGGTAGTGCGAGAAAGCCTTGTTGGCTTCAGCCATACGGTGCACGTCTTCACGCTTCTTGACAGCAGCGCCTTTGCCTTCAGCAGCATCCAGCAACTCACCAGCCAGACGCAGAGCCATGGACTTCTCACCACGCTTGCGCGCGTAGTCCACCAGCCAGCGCATGGCCAGAGCGTTACGACGGGACGGACGAACTTCGACCGGAACCTGGTAGGTAGCACCGCCTACACGGCGGGACTTGACTTCGACCAGCGGAGCGATGGCGTCGAGAGCTTTCTCGAAGATCTCCAGGGGATCGCTGTTCTTGCGTGCTTTGACAGTGTCCAGAGCACCGTAAACGATGCGCTCGGCCACGGCCTTCTTGCCGCTTTCCATCACGTGGTTCATGAATTTGGCGAGGATCTGGCTTCCGTATTTCGGATCGTCCAGGATCTCACGCTTGGCTGCTACACGACGTCTTGGCATTGATAAGCCCTCAAACGGTCTTCAGGTTAGCTCGGGACCAACGGCGAACGCCGCGCCCGACCTTACTCTTATCGACTCAACTAAATAAAAAGGATCAAGCGGCCTTATTTCGGACGCTTGGTACCGTACTTGGAACGACCCTGCTTACGGTCTTTGACGCCGGAGGTATCCAGCGAACCACGCACGGTGTGGTAGCGCACACCCGGAAGGTCTTTTACACGACCGCCACGGATCAGCACGACGCTGTGCTCTTGCAGGTTGTGGCCTTCACCGCCAATGTACGAAGACACTTCGTAGCCGTTGGTCAGACGCACGCGGCATACTTTACGCAGTGCCGAGTTAGGTTTCTTCGGCGTGGTGGTGTACACGCGGGTGCACACGCCACGACGCTGCGGGCAGTTCTGCAGCGCAGGCACGTCGGATTTCTCGACGATGCGCTTACGCGGCTGACGTACCAGCTGGTTGATAGTTGCCATCTACTAGCTCCACTGTTGTCTTTCGACGCTCACAAATAAAGATGGCAGAGCCAAACGCCCTGCCAAATTTAGGGGTGCATGAGTCTAAAGAGACTCACGTCCCCAGTCAAGGCAAAGCCCCGCCAGCGAGCTGACGGGGCTTCGACTCAATTTCCGCTGGAGTTCAGCGCTTCGGTCAGTGCGGCTTCGACCTCACTGGCGCTGACGCGGACCGGCTTGTCGGCATCACGCTTGCGCTTGCGCTCGCTGTGATAGGCCAGGCCGGTACCAGCCGGGATCAGACGACCCACGACCACGTTCTCTTTCAGACCACGCAGGTAGTCGCGCTTGCCAGTAACCGCCGCCTCGGTGAGGACGCGGGTGGTTTCCTGGAAGGAAGCCGCCGAGATGAACGACTCGGTGGACAGCGACGCCTTGGTGATACCCAGCAGTACGCGGGTGTACTTGGCGATGAACTTGTCTTCCTCGGCCAGACGCTCGTTCTCGCCCAGAACCTGGGTGAGCTCCATCTGGTCGCCCTTGATGAAGGACGAATCGCCGGACTCGCTGACTTCGACCTTGCGCAGCATCTGACGCAGGATGGTCTCGATGTGCTTGTCGTTGATCTTCACGCCCTGCAGACGGTAAACGTCCTGGATCTCGTTGACGATGTACTTGGCCAGCGCGCTGACGCCCAGCAGACGCAGGATGTCGTGCGGATCGCTCGGACCGTCGGAGATGACTTCACCCTTGTTGACCTGCTCACCTTCGAACACGTTCAGGTGGCGCCACTTCGGAATCAGCTCCTCGTAAGGATCGCTGCCATCGGTCGGGGTGATGACCAGACGGCGCTTGCCCTTGGTCTCCTTGCCGAACGAGATGGTGCCGCTGATTTCCGCCAGGATCGAAGCTTCCTTCGGACGACGGGCTTCGAACAGGTCGGCAACGCGCGGCAGACCACCGGTGATGTCGCGGGTCTTCGAGGTTTCCTGCGGGATACGGGCGATAACGTCACCGACCGCGATCTGCGCACCATCCGCCACGCCGACCAGGGCGTTGGCAGGCAGGAAGTACTGGGCCGGTACGTCGGTACCCGGCAGCAGCAGTTCCTTGCCGTTGGCGTCGACCATCTTGATGGCCGGACGAATGTCCTTGCCAGCAGCCGGACGATCCTTCGGATCCATCACCTCGATGTTGGTCAGACCGGTCAGTTCGTCGGTCTGGCGCTTGATGGTGATGCCCTCCTCCATGCCGACGAAGGTCACGATACCCTTCATTTCGGTCACGATCGGGTGGGTGTGCGGGTCCCACTTGGCGACGATGGCGCCAGCGTCGACCTTGTCGCCTTCCTTCACGGAAATCACGGCACCGTACGGCAGCTTGTAGCGCTCGCGCTCACGACCGAACTCGTCGGCCACGGCCAGCTCACCGGAACGGGAAACCGCTACCAGGTTGCCGTCGACACGCTCGACGTGCTTCAGGTTGTGCAGACGGATCGCACCACCGTTCTTCACCTGGACGCTGTCGGCAGCCGAGGTACGGCTTGCAGCACCACCGATGTGGAAGGTACGCATGGTCAGCTGGGTACCCGGCTCACCGATCGACTGGGCAGCGATTACGCCGACCGCCTCACCGATGTTGACCTGGTGACCACGGGCCAGATCGCGGCCGTAGCACGCGGAGCAGATGCCGTAGCGGGTTTCGCAGGTGATCGGCGAACGCACGACCACTTCGTCGACGCTGTTCAGCTCGATGAACTCGACCCACTGCTCGTCGATCAGGGTACCGGCCGGTACGATGATCTCGTCGCTGCCCGGCTTCGGCACGTCCTTGGCGATGACACGACCCAGAACGCGCTCACCGAGCGGCTCGACCACGTCGCCGCCTTCGATGTGCGGAGTCATCAGCAGACCATGCTCGGTGCCGCAGTCGACCTCGGTCACCACCAGATCCTGGGCCACGTCGACCAGACGACGGGTCAGGTAACCGGAGTTCGCGGTCTTCAGTGCGGTATCCGCCAGACCTTTACGAGCACCGTGGGTGGAGATGAAGTACTGCAGAACCGACAGACCTTCACGGAAGTTCGCCGTGATCGGCGTTTCGATGATGGAACCGTCCGGCTTGGCCATCAGACCACGCATACCGGCCAGCTGACGAATCTGGGCGGCGGAACCCCGCGCACCGGAGTCGGCCATCATGTACATGGAGTTGAAGGACTCCTGCTCGACGGTCTTGCCTTCGCGATCGACCACCGGCTCTTTCGAGAGGTTGGCCATCATCGCCTTGGAGACTTCGTCGTTGGCCTTCGACCACAGGTCGATCACCTTGTTGTACTTCTCGCCCTGGGTAACCAGGCCGGAGGCGTACTGCGATTCGATTTCCTTCACTTCCTCGGTGGCGGCATCGATGATGCGCGCTTTTTCATCCGGGATGACGAAGTCGTTCACGCCGATCGACACACCGGAGATGGTCGAGTAGGCGAAACCGGTGTACATCAGCTGGTCGGCGAAGATGACGGTGTCCTTCAGACCCACGGTGCGGTAGCACTGGTTGATCAGCTTGGAGATCGCCTTCTTCTTCATCGGCTGGTTGACCACGTCATAGGACAGGCCGGCCGGTACCACCTGGAACAGCAGCGCGCGGCCGACAGTGGTGTCGACGATGCGGGTGTTCTTGCTGATCGAACCGTCTTTCTCTTTGACGGTTTCGTTGATACGCACTTTCACACGGGCGTGCAGGGACGCTTCGCCGGCGCGGAACACGCGGTCGACTTCCTGCAGGTCGGCGAAGACGCGACCTTCACCCTTGGCGTTCACCGCTTCACGGGTCATGTAGTACAGACCCAGAACCACGTCCTGCGACGGTACGATGATCGGCTCGCCGTTGGCGGGCGAGAGGATGTTGTTGGTCGACATCATCAGCGCGCGCGCTTCCAGCTGGGCCTCGAGGGTCAGCGGTACGTGCACGGCCATCTGGTCACCGTCGAAGTCGGCGTTGTACGCGGCGCAGACCAGCGGGTGCAGCTGGATGGCCTTGCCTTCGATCAGAACCGGCTCGAACGCCTGGATACCCAGACGGTGCAGGGTCGGTGCACGGTTGAGCAGCACGGGATGTTCGCGGATGACTTCGGCGAGAACGTCCCAGACCTCGGGCAGTTCGCGCTCGACCATCTTCTTGGCCGCCTTGATGGTGGTCGCCAGACCACGGGCTTCCAGCTTGCCGAAGATGAACGGCTTGAACAGCTCCAGAGCCATCTTCTTCGGCAGACCGCACTGGTGCAGGCGCAGGGTCGGGCCCACGGTAATAACGGAACGACCGGAGTAGTCCACGCGCTTACCGAGCAGGTTCTGACGGAAGCGACCTTGCTTACCCTTGATCATGTCGGCCAGCGACTTCAGCGGACGCTTGTTCGAGCCGGTGATGGCGCGACCGCGACGGCCGTTGTCGAGCAGGGCGTCGACCGCTTCCTGCAGCATGCGCTTTTCGTTGCGCACGATGATGTCCGGCGCCGACAGATCGAGCAGGCGCTTCAGACGGTTGTTACGGTTGATCACGCGGCGATACAGATCGTTCAGATCCGAAGTCGCGAAGCGGCCACCATCCAGCGGCACCAGCGGACGCAGGTCCGGCGGCAGAACCGGCAGAACGGTCAGGACCATCCACTCCGGCAGGTTGCCGGAGTCCTTGAAGGCTTCCATCAGCTTCAGGCGCTTGGACAGCTTCTTGATCTTGGTCTCGGAGTTGGTCTGCGGAATCTCTTCACGCAGGCGGCCGATCTCGTGATCCAGGTCGATGGCGTGCAGCAGCTCGCGCACGGCTTCGGCGCCCATGCGCGCGTCGAAGTCGTCACCGAACTCTTCGAGGGCTTCGAAGTACTGCTCGTCGTTCAGCAGCTGACCCTTCTCGAGGGTGGTCATGCCCGGATCGATCACCACGTAGCTCTCGAAGTAGAGCACGCGCTCGATGTCACGCAGGGTCATGTCCATCAGCAGGCCGATACGGGACGGCAGCGACTTCAGGAACCAGATGTGGGCGACCGGCGAGGCCAGTTCGATGTGCGCCATGCGCTCACGACGAACCTTGGCCAGCGCGACTTCAACGCCGCACTTCTCGCAGATCACACCGCGGTGCTTGAGGCGCTTGTACTTGCCGCACAGGCACTCGTAGTCCTTGACCGGGCCAAAGATCTTGGCGCAGAACAGGCCGTCGCGCTCTGGCTTGAAGGTACGGTAGTTGATGGTTTCCGGCTTTTTAACTTCACCGAACGACCACGAACGGATCATCTCAGGCGAGGCCAACCCGATGCGGATGGCGTCGAACTCTTCGATCTGACCCTGGTTTTTCAGCAAATTCAGTAGGTCTTTCAAGGCCTTTCCTCCTGGCGGAGCGGAGAGCGGGCTAACCGCCCCGCTCTCCTCACGTCGCGTGTTATTCGGTTTCCAGATCGATGTCGATGCCGAGCGAACGGATCTCTTTGATCAGCACGTTGAAGGACTCGGGCATGCCCGGCTCCATGCGGTGATCGCCATCCACGATGTTCTTGTACATCTTGGTACGGCCGTTCACGTCGTCCGACTTCACGGTCAGCATTTCCTGCAGGGTGTAGGCGGCACCGTAGGCTTCCAGCGCCCAGACCTCCATCTCCCCGAAACGCTGACCACCGAACTGCGCCTTACCACCCAGCGGCTGCTGGGTAACCAGGCTGTAGGAACCAGTGGAACGCGCGTGCATCTTGTCGTCCACCAGGTGGTTCAGTTTGAGCATGTACATGTAGCCGACGGTGGTCGGGCGCTCGAACTGGTTACCAGTACGACCGTCGAACAGACGCATCTGGCCGCTTTCCGGCAGATCGGCCAGCTTCAGCATGGCCTTGATCTCGGTTTCCTTGGCACCGTCGAACACGGCAGTCGCCATCGGCACGCCGCCTTTCAGGTTCTTCGCCAGCTCGAGGATCTCGTTGTCGGAGAACTCGTCGAGGTTTTCCTGACGACCACCGATCTCGTTGTAGATCTCGGCGAGGAACTTGCGCAGCTCAGCGATCTTGCGCTGCTCGTCGAGCATGCGGTTGATCTTCTCGCCCAGGCCCTTGGCCGCCAGGCCCAGGTGGGTTTCGAGGATCTGACCGACGTTCATACGCGACGGTACGCCCAGCGGGTTGAGGACGATGTCGACCGGCGTACCGTTGGCGTCGTGCGGCATGTCTTCGACCGGCATGATCACCGAGACCACACCCTTGTTACCGTGACGACCGGCCATCTTGTCACCCGGCTGGATGCGACGGCGGATGGCCAGGTAGACCTTGACGATCTTCAGTACGCCCGGAGCCAGGTCATCGCCCTGCTGCAGCTTGCGCTTCTTGTCTTCGAACTTGTCGTCGAGCAGCTGACGGCGGTCGGAGATGTAGGCCTGGGCCTTCTCCAGCTGCTCGTTCAGCGCGTCGTCGGCCATGCGCAGCTTGAACCACTGACCACGCTCGAGGCCGTCGAGGAACTCGTCGGTGACCGCGCTGCCTTTCTTCAGGCCGGCGCCGCCTTCGGCGATGGCACCCACCAGAGCGGAACGCAGACGCTCGAAGGTCGCGCCTTCGACAATGCGGAACTCTTCGTTCAGATCCTTGCGGATCTCGTCGAGTTGCTCTTTCTCGATGGCCAGGGCACGGCTGTCGCGCTCGACACCATCACGGGTGAAGACCTGCACGTCGATGACGGTACCCTTGGTGCCGGTCGGCACGCGCAGGGAGGTGTCCTTCACGTCGGACGCCTTCTCACCGAAGATCGCACGCAGCAGCTTCTCTTCCGGAGTCAGCTGGGTCTCGCCTTTCGGGGTAACCTTGCCGACCAGGATGTCGCCCGGGCCGACTTCGGCGCCGACGTAGACGATACCGGCTTCGTCCAGCTTGTTCAGTGCGGCTTCACCAACGTTCGGGATGTCCGAGGAGATTTCCTCTGGGCCGAGCTTGGTGTCACGCGCCACACAGGTCAGTTCCTGGATGTGGATGGTGGTGAAGCGGTCTTCCTGAACCACGCGCTCGGACAGGCAGATGGAGTCTTCGAAGTTGAAGCCGTTCCACGGCATGAACGCAACGCGCATGTTCTGACCAAGCGCCAGTTCACCCATGTCGGTGGACGGGCCGTCAGCCATGATGTCGCCACGCGCAACCTGATCACCCTTGCTCACCAGCGGACGCTGGTTGATGCAGGTGTTCTGGTTGGAGCGGGTGTACTTGGTCAGGTTGTAGATGTCGACACCGGCTTCGCCAGTTTCGACTTCGTCATCATTGACGCGAACCACGATACGGCTGGCGTCGACCGAGTCGATCACACCACCGCGACGGGCCACGACGCAGACACCGGAGTCACGGGCGACGTTGCGCTCCATGCCGGTACCTACCAGCGGCTTGTCGGCGCGCAGGGTCGGTACAGCCTGACGCTGCATGTTCGAACCCATGAGTGCACGGTTGGCGTCGTCGTGCTCGAGGAACGGAATCAGCGAGGCAGCGACGGAAACAACCTGCTTCGGCGAAACGTCCATCAGGGTGACGTCTTCCGGCGCCTTCACGGTGAATTCGTTCAGGTGACGTACGGCAACCAGCTCGTCGACCAGCTCACCCTTGTCGTTCAGGGTGGCGGAGGCCTGGGCGATCACGTGATCGGCTTCTTCGATGGCCGACAGGAACACGATGTCGTTGGTGACCTTGCCTTCCTTGACCACGCGGTACGGGCTTTCCAGGAAGCCGTACTGGTTGGTGCGGGCGTAGGCAGCCAGCGAGTTGATCAGACCGATGTTCGGACCTTCAGGCGTCTCGATCGGGCACACACGGCCGTAGTGGGTCGGGTGTACGTCGCGGACTTCGAAGCCGGCGCGCTCACGGGTCAGACCACCTGGGCCGAGTGCGGAAACGCGGCGCTTGTGGGTGATCTCGGAGAGCGGGTTGTTCTGGTCCATGAACTGGGAAAGCTGGCTGGAACCGAAGAACTCCTTCACCGCCGCCGCAACCGGCTTGGCGTTGATCAGGTCCTGCGGCATCAGGCCTTCGCTTTCGGCCATCGACAGACGTTCCTTGACCGCGCGCTCGACACGCACCAGGCCCACGCGGAACTGGTTCTCGGCCATCTCGCCGACGCAACGTACGCGACGGTTACCCAGGTGGTCGATGTCATCGACGATGCCTTTGCCGTTACGGATGTCGACCAGGGTCTTCAGTACGGCAACGATGTCTTCCTTGCTCAGCACGCCCGAACCTTCGATCTCGGTGCGACCGATACGACGGTTGAACTTCATGCGGCCAACGGCGGACAGATCGTAACGCTCGGCGCTGAAGAACAGGTTGTTGAACAGGGTCTCGGCGGCATCCTTGGTTGGCGGCTCGCCCGGACGCATCATGCGGTAGATCTCGACCAGCGCTTCCAGCTGATTGGTGGTGCTGTCGATCTTCAGGGTGTCGCTGATGAACGGACCACAGTCGATGTCGTTGGTGTACAGGGTCTCGAAGCGGACAACCTGTGCCTTGGACATCTTGACCAGCAGGTCGGCGGTCAGCTCGGTATTGCACTCGGCGATGATTTCGCCGGTGGCCGGATGCACGACGGCCTTGGCAGTGGTGCGGCCAATGACGTACTCGAGCGGAACGTCCAGCTCTTTGATGCCAGCCTTGTCCAACTGGTTGATGTGGCGGGCAGTGATACGACGGCCCTGCTCCACGATCACCTTGCCGCTGCCGTCCTTGATGTCCAGGACCGCGACTTCACCGCGCAGGCGCTGAGGCACGAGCTCCAGGCTCAGGCCTTCGCTCTTAACGTGGTAGACGTTGGTGTCGTAGAAGGCATCCAGCACTTCCTCGGTGCTGTAGCCGAGCGCGCGCAGCAGGACGGAGGCCGGCAGCTTGCGGCGACGGTCGATACGCACGAATACCGCGTCCTTCGGGTCGAACTCGAAGTCCAGCCAGGAACCGCGGTAAGGGATGATGCGAGCGGAGTACAGCAGCTTGCCCGAGCTGTGGGTCTTGCCACGGTCGTGGTCGAAGAACACGCCCGGCGAGCGGTGCAGCTGGGAAACGATCACACGCTCGGTACCGTTGATGACGAAGGTACCGTTCTCGGTCATGAGCGGGATTTCGCCCATGTACACTTCCTGCTCTTTGATGTCCTTGATCGCTTTGTTCGACGATTCTTTGTCGAAAATGATCAGACGCACCTTCACGCGCAGCGGCACGGCGAAGGTCACGCCACGCAGGACGCACTCCTTGACGTCGAACGCCGGATCGCCCAGGCGATAGCCGACGTACTCCAGAGCGGCGTTGCCGGAGTAGCTGATGATCGGGAATACCGATTTGAAGGCCGCATGCAGGCCGATGTCACGGAACTGTTCCTTGCTCGCCCCTTGCTGCAGGAATTCGCGATAGGAATCCAGCTGGATGGCCAGGAGGTAAGGCACATCCATGACATCCGGCAACTTGCTAAAGTCCTTGCGGATACGTTTTTTCTCAGTGTATGAGTAAGCCATCAGCGTTCCCCAGCTTGGTCACCTGCTTATTTGGCCAGCGCCGGCGGCGATGACCAGAAAATCGTGCAAACCCTCGGTTTGCGGCCGCCTCTCGGGCGGGATCTTCCCGATTCCAGGCTGACTGACGAACAGCCAACCTAGAACGGAAAAAGGCCGGTGGCAAAAGCCACCAGCCATCAGCCTTGTGCGAGTCGCTCGGGCTGTAGACGCAAGGTGCGAACTTACTTGAGCTCGACCTTGGCGCCTGCTTCTTCCAGGGCTTTCTTGGCAGCTTCGGCTTCTTCTTTCGAAGCGCCTTCCTTGACCACGCCCGGGGCGCCGTCAACGACAGCCTTGGCCTCTTTCAGGCCCAGACCGGTCAGCTCGCGAACAGCCTTGATCACGTTCACTTTCTTGTCGCCAGCTTCAGCCAGAACGATGGTGAACTCGGTTTGCTCTTCAGCAGCCGGAGCAGCAGCAGCCGGACCGGCAGCAACAGCAGCAGCAGCGGTAACGCCGAAGGTTTCTTCCATCGCCTTGATCAGCTCAACGATTTCCATAACGGATTTCTGGCCGATAGCTTCGATGATTTGCTCGTTAGTCAGGGACATGACTATCAATTCCTGTATTGGGGTGACGGCCTTACGCGACCATCAAATTAAACATGTGATTTCGAAAGTGCTTACGCGGCCTTAGGCAGCAGCAGCTTCTTTCTGGTCGCGAATAGCTGCCAGCGTGCGAGCGAGTTTGCTGGTGGCGCCTTGAATCACGCTCATCAGCTGGGCAATGCCCTCTTCGCGGGTCGGCAGGCTTGCCAGTACGTCGATCTGGTTTGCTGCGAGGAACTGGCCCTCGAACGCAGCTGCCTTGATCTCGAACTTGTCCTGACCCTTGGCGAAATCCTTGAAGATACGGGCAGCAGCGCCCGGATGTTCGTTGGAGAACGCGATCAGGGTCGGGCCTTTGAACACGTCGTTGAGCACGTCGAACTGAGTGCCTTCAACAGCGCGCTTGAGCAGGGTGTTACGTACGACTTTCACGTACACACCAGCCGCTCGGGCCTCTTTACGGAGTCCGGTCATTGCGCCGACGGTCACGCCACGGGCATCAGCCACGACAGCGGACAGACCGGCTTTGGCAGCCTCGTTGACTTCAGCGACGATGGCCTTCTTGTCTTCGAGTTTAATTGCCACGGGTTTACTCCTGGATGTTACCGTTTCGTCCGACATGGGCCGGACGGCGTTTTGGTGTCTGATTCGGTATGAATCGGGAGCACCATCTGCGTAGGCTCAGGGAGATCGCTCTCTCTGCTTTAAAGCTTGCGCCACCTACGGTCTTGGATAGCCCCCGCCAGGCAGGGACCCCAATTTTTTCAAAGCCGGCAGCACAAGGCTGCCGGCTCAATCACTTACGCGTCGAGCGAAGCCTGATCGATGATCAGACCAGGACCCATGGTGGTGCTCAGGGTCACGCGCTTGACGTAGATGCCTTTCGAAGTCGACGGCTTCAGACGCTTCAGGTCAGCCAGCAGGGCTTCCACGTTCTGCTTCAGCGCGGTGGCTTCGAAGCCGACCTTGCCAACGGAAGTGTGGATGATGCCGTTCTTGTCGGTACGGAAACGCACCTGACCAGCCTTGGCATTCTTGACCGCAGTAGCGACGTCCGGAGTCACGGTGCCGACTTTCGGGTTCGGCATCAGGCCGCGCGGGCCGAGAACCTGACCCAGCTGGCCGACAACGCGCATGGCGTCCGGGGAAGCGATGACGACGTCGTAGTTCAGATCGCCGGCTTTCATTTCGGCAGCCAGATCGTCCATACCTACCTTGTCGGCACCAGCAGCCAGAGCGGCTTCAGCGCCAGGACCCTGGGTGAACACGGCAACGCGAACGCTTTTACCGGTGCCGTTCGGCAGAACGGTGGCACCACGAACGACCTGGTCGGATTTACGCGGGTCTACGCCCAGGTTCACGGCGACGTCGAAGGACTCGGTGAACTTGACAGCAGACAGCTCGGCCAGCAGGCCGGCAGCTTCTTCGAAGGTGTAGGCCTTGCCGGCTTCAACCTTGGCCGCAATGGCCTTTTGGCGCTTGGTCAACTTAGCCATTACACACCCTCCACGTTCAGGCCCATGCTACGAGCGGAGCCGGCGATGGTGCGCACGGCCGCATCCAGGTCAGCGGCAGTCAGATCGGCCTGCTTGGTCTTGGCGATCTCTTCCAGCTGAGCACGGGTAACGGTGCCTACTTTGACGGTGTTCGGGCGAGCGGAGCCGCTGCTCAGGCCAGCGGCCTTCTTCAGCAGTACCGATGCCGGGGTGCTCTTGGTTTCAAAGGTGAAGCTACGGTCGCTGTAAACGGTGATGATCACAGGAGTCGGCAGACCAGGTTCCATGCCCTGAGTCTTGGCGTTGAACGCCTTGCAGAATTCCATGATGTTGACACCGTGCTGACCCAGAGCCGGACCAACGGGTGGCGACGGGTTTGCCTGACCGGCTTTAACCTGCAGCTTGATATAAGCCTGAATTTTCTTAGCCATTAGCTACTCCAATTTCGGGTTCGAACGCCTGACGGCTCCCCGAGGTTACTTACGCATTTATCCCAGTGACGACAAAACCCCGCAGCCTAAGGCTGCGGGGTGTGGGATGCTTATGTCAGTTATGCCTTCTCGACCTGACTGAACTCCAGCTCGACCGGGGTGGAGCGACCGAAGATGGTCACCGCAACCTGGATACGGCTCTTCTCGTAATTCACTTCTTCGACCACGCCACCGAAATCGGCGAACGGACCATCGACAACACGAACCATCTCGCCCGGCTCGAACAGCGTCTTCGGCTTGGGCTTGTCGCCGTTATCGGCAACACGACGGAGAATGGCTTCAGCTTCTTTCTCGGTGATCGGTGCCGGCTTGTCGGCAGTACCACCAATGAAGCCCATGACGCGCGGCGTATCCTTGATCAAGTGCCAAGTCGCCTCGTTCATTTCCATCTGGACCAGAACATAGCCAGGGAAGAACTTACGCTCACTCTTGCGCTTCTGACCGTTGCGCATCTCGACCACTTCTTCAGTGGGCACGAGAATTTCGCCGAATTCATCTTCCATTCCAGCGAGTTTCACGCGCTCGATCAGCGAGCGCATCACATGCTTCTCGTAACCCGAGTAGGCATGCACGACGTACCAACGCTTAGCCACGAGACACCCTTAACCAACAATCAGGGAAACAAGCCAACCGAGCAGGGAATCGAGCCCCCACAACAGCAGCGCCATTACCAGGACAACAGCAACCACGATCAACGTGGTCTGCGTGGTTTCCTGACGGGTCGGCCAAACAACTTTACGAATCTCGACGCGAGCTTCTTTCAGCAGAACCGCGAACGCCTGGCCGCGAGCAGTCTGAAACGCCACGAAGGCAGCAACAGCACCCAGAGCAACCAGACCCAGAACACGATACAGAACCGGCTCAGCAGAGAAGTACTGATTACCTACGACACCCACAACAACCAGGGCAGCGACAACCAGCCACTTGACCAGATCAAAGCGAGAGTCTTTGGCTTCAGCCTTAACATTCATTCGAGAAGATCCTGTGAAAGACACGCCAGATTCGTTAGAAAATGGCAGGTCAGGAGGGAATCGAACCCCCAACCTGCGGTTTTGGAGACCGCCGCTCTGCCAATTGAGCTACTGACCTAAAGCAAAATCAGGCCGGCCATTATGCCGACCTGAGAGGAACAGATCAACCGATTACTCGACGATCTTGGCAACCACGCCGGCGCCGACGGTACGACCGC
>CEVB01028463.1_pt1 | contig 14260 bp, 20 predicted proteins | sample 531381 | NCBI WGS metagenome assembly CEVB01 (sample SAMEA2622763, study PRJEB7988) | marine metagenome | biome: marine biome (ENVO:00000447); feature: surface water layer (ENVO:00002042); material: "saline water (ENVO:00002010), including plankton (ENVO:xxxxxxxx)" | depth 5 m | reverse complement strand
CGACGGGCCGCATGACGTTTTCTTTTGGACGCCAGGAGGGACCGACACCAAGATGCAGGAAGGAACGATGAACGTATCTGACGGCAAGACAGGTGATCCATCGTTCTTCAAATCAATTTTTACGACGGTCCAAACAGACAGGCAGGCCCGTGTCTACCGCGTGGACAGCCTGACGATTGACGACGAGGGCTACGTAGACATTGTTGGAACGCACCAAGAGCTAACCATTGACGGGACGCTGGCTACACTTGTGGACAGGGCGTTTACAGTTGACGACGAAAACCTGGAGCAGTTTGAGATTTCTGAGGACTAATGACAGCTAAGCCTTTTCCCGATTTAGTCCCCAGCAGTCGTTCATACGAGCCTGGGGTGTTTCCTGAGACGCAGTTTCAAGCGCAAAACGGTGCAGTGGTACGGGTGCGTTATGGCAATCAACGGGCAGGCAGCCGCCTGAGTCTGACGTTTGCAAACATCACCGACCACAAAGCATCGTTAATTTTGCAGAACTATGTGGACGTGATGAGCGGCGATAATTACGCCGATTTCACCGACAACAACGTAGCCGCTGGAGCGTCTGAGAACTTGAGGCCATGGATTCAGGAGACGAACAGCCTGTTGAAGTGGAAATACGCATCGCCACCATCAGTTACAAGCGTTAAGCCAGGACTGTCTACAGTGACGTGTGAGTTCACTGGCGAGCTTGAGGGTGCCTGACCATGGCTAAGTATTACGCGGGTCAAGATGGCAGCGTTGAGTTTGGAACCTCTTCAGCCAACGTCGCCCCTGTCGCCAAAGTTGTGCAGTGGTCACTGACTGCCAACACTGATGCGTTAGAGGTAACGACGCTAGGCCAAGACGTTCGGGCATTTACGACCGGAGTGCGCTCAGCTTCTGGAACGATGACTGTCTTGTATTACGAAGACGCACCAGTCAAGCTGCTAAATCAGGTCAATCAGGACACTAGCGAGGAGACTGGCGACAGCACAATCTCGTCTCTTGCAAGGTTAAAGCTGAAGTTTGATACAAAATTTTTGGAGTTTGACGCGGTGCTTACGAGCGCTGAGTTGTCATGTGTTGTTGGTGAAGTCATGCGCGTCAATGTGAACTTCACTATGAGCGGCGATTTTGCTAGTAAGTTATTATGACCGTCTTTGTAGGCAATTCAGGAATAGTCAGGCTGCGTCGGAGCACGACTGGTAAGTCTCTGGTCCGAACAATTAGAAGCGGCACCGCAGACGTAGATGTTGCTAAAAAGAGATTTAGCTTTGGTAACGACACCGACCCGGAGGTCTTTCCCCATGGTGTTTTGCTTACCGGCGATCTACTGCAGATTAAAAGCACAGGTGCGTCTGCCGGTCAGAATCTGGACTTTATTGCTGCATCTGGTTGGGACGGAGGAAGCCAGTTGCCCGATGGCGCTTGGTACATCAACGTTGACGAGCTTGGCGGGATCTGCCTTTATGACACGTTTTCTAATGCCTTGGATGGGGGAAGCACGGGCAAAATTAGTCTTGCTGCTCCGTCAGCAGCTATACAAATTGAAGTCAAGAGCGTTCAATCTGAGTACAACATCTTGGGCTTGGTGCGTTCATTTGAGCTAAACAACGACCGCGAGGTCGTAGACATAACTGCTCTGGGCGATGAGTTTCGTAAAAACGAAAGCAGCCTGATCAGCGGTAGCGGCAGCATTGAGTGCCAGTTTCATTACGACCCAGATGTTGCTGGGGCGGGCGTAAGCGGTGATGTTGATGTTCCTTCATACCTGCACGAGCTGATTCTGCGTCAAAAACTTGGCGCTGAGTTTGAAGCTGAGCTTTTTATTGTCACTACAGGTGCCAATACTGATGCTGTAACTGACCAGCTTTACTTTGAGTTCAAAGCCATTGTTACTAGCGCAGCCATTGGACTAGGTACAGGACAGCTCACGGTTTCAAACTTCAACTATGTGACTACTGGCGAGATTTCAATGAAGTTTGGCAAGGGTGCTCTTGGCTTTATCTTGAAGGAAGACGCCGATCGCATCCTGCTTGAGCAGGACGCAAGCGGTAAGCTAGAGCTTGAATACGACTAGACCCGCAGGGGGCTTGGGCAATGGCAGATCAGAAGATCACAGCCCTCACTGAACTGGCAGAAGCTGATGTAGCCGCAAGCGATGTTTTGCCCATTGCTGACATCAGTGCGAGCCAAACCAAGAAGGTCACTGTTAAAAGCCTGGTTGAGCAGGGTGTTGACCTAATTGATGACGCCAGTATTCCGGCAGCCAAGCTTGCATCTATAAGTCCTAGTTCATTAGGTAGCAGTACAGGAGCAAAGGAGTTTATTGCTGGCCCGACTGGTGCAGGTGGTGCGTATAGCTCACGGGTTATTGCAGCAACTGACCTGCCCGCAGCAACTGCATCTGCTCTTGGCGGTGCGGCAGCAGGCACTGGCCTGACGGCTACGTCTGGAACGTTTTCAGTTGACCCTGCGACAGCTTCTACTCGTGGCGCTGTCAGCCTGCCAACTGCGTCTGGCTTGAACGTTGATGCCAGCGGCGTTGTATCGCACCAATCAAGCGTTACGGCTCAAACCAAGAATGGTCTGACCGTCAATGCAACGGGTCACATCACTGCAATCGGCAGCATTCCTGCAAGCGATATTCCAAAGGCGACAAGCTCTGCAGTTGGTGGCGTTTCTGTTGGCAGCGGCCTAAGCGTTACAGGCGCAGGCCAGCTCAACCACACAGATTCAGTAACTGCTGGAACGACCAGTGGAATTACCTTTAACGCCCAGGGGCACATCACGGCAACCACTGCCTTAGCTGGCACTGATCTGCCTACCAGTACGACAAGCGCCAAAGGCGGCGTGTCGGTGCCATCCGGTGCGCTGTCCGTGAGTGGAGCGGGTGCGCTGACTCATGACACATCTGGTGTTAGCGCAGGTGACTACACAAAGGTGACCGTAGATGCCCGTGGTCATATCACTGCTGGCACCACGCTGTCAGCCTCTGACATCCCAGACATCAGCGCAGCCAAGCTGACTTCGGGAACTATCGGAACAACAATCATCGCCAACGACGCGGTGACGGGCGGAAAACTTGCGGACGCATCAACGGTGCGTTTTGCAGGCGCTCCCGATACTGCTGGAGTCGTCAACTTTGGGACTGCGGACTACCAAGGTCAGTTCCTTTATGACGAGTATCACGATGACTTGTACCTCTGGACAGGTAACTCGTTCAAAGCAATCGACATCGTTAGTGGTGAGATTGTTTTCGCTGGAACGTATGACGCCAGCACAAACCTTGTTGCTTCAGTAACTGCTAAGGGCACTGCAATCGGCCTGACTGTCGGTCAAGCGTTGATTTCGCCTGCTGCAAGCAACGCAAATCATTACGTCACAGTCAGTGTTTCTGGTACGGGTTCTGGCAACGCTCCAGCGGAAGCTCTTGCGCCACCTGACTTTTTGATCTCCACTGGAAGCAGCTGGCAGGTTCTTGACCTTTCTGCAGCTCTTGCAGCAACCTCGGCAAACAACGTTTCATTTAGTCCGACAGGCAACATTGTTGCGACTGACGTTCAGGCAGCGATTGAAGAGCTTGATGCAGAAAAGGCATCACTGGCTGGCCCAACGTTTACCGGAACGACAACCTTCAGCGGCGATGTGTTGCTTGGGACGTCGGCGACTTTGACGTTTGAGGGCAGCTCTGCTGACGATTACGAAACCTCATTCACTTTTACGAACCCAACCGCTGACCGGTCGATTGCGTTCCCTGATTCCAGCGGTACGGTCATTTTGACCGGCGATACCGGAACAGTCACCAACGGAATGTTGGCTGGCAGCATCGCGCTGACCAAGCTTGCAAGCCTGACTTCTGGTCAGTTGATTGTTGGTAACAGCAGCAATGTTGCAGCCGCTGTTGCATTGTCTGGCGATGCCACAATCAGCAACTCAGGCGCACTGACTATTGCTAACGACGCTGTGACCGCAGCGAAGTTGGCCGATACCAGTGTTACGGCTGCGTCTTACACAAACGCCAACATTACTGTTGACGCTCAGGGTCGGATTACAGCTGCATCAAACGGTTCTGCTGCTGGTATCGCTGACATCCAGGCTGACTCAACTCCTCAGTTGGGAGGCAATCTTGATGTCAATGGTAACGACATCGTTAGCGTCAGTAATGGTGACATTGACCTTGATCCAAATGGCTCAGGTCACGTTGTCTTCAAAGGCAATGCAACTCGTGGCTCTGGTGCGATCAAGCTGAACTGTGAGCAAAACTCACACGGGATTGTTATTCAGGGTCCACCGCATAGCGCAGCAGCGTCTTACACGCTGACACTGCCTAATGATGACGGGACTAACGAACAAGTTTTAGAAACAGACGGAAGTGGTGCGCTTTCTTGGGCAACACCCGTCAAGCTGGGCTCAGCTCAGACGTTTAGCGCAGCTCAAACCTTTACAGCGCAGTCTGTTCATAACGGTGGATTATCAGTTGATGGACCTTATGAGCAAGCTGCTGAAGCCGTCTCTGCTTTGGATATTGACCTAAACGACGGCAACTATTTCACCAAGACCATCAACGCTAACTCGACGTTCACGTTCAGCAATCCGCCGTCATCTGGAACGGTTGGTAGCTTTGTTTTAGAGCTGACGCATACGTCTGGAACGGTAACGTGGCCTTCGAGCGTTAAATTTCCTGCAGACACTGCGCCAACTTTGACCACGGGCAAAACTCATCTATTCTTCTTTGTGACTGATGATGGCGGGACGCGGTATCGCGGTGCGTCACTCGTCGATTACGTCAACTGAGGAAGCATGGATCCGATCACCGCTAAGTTGATGTCTGCTGCTGGTGGAGCGGCGGAAGATCCTATTTACGTTGACGACGTATTTTCTTGTGACTTGTGGAAAGGTAACACTACAACACAAACAATTACCAATAGCATTGATTTGTCCGGAGAAGGGGGCTTGGTATGGATAAAAGAAAGGACTGGCGCTGACAGCCACTATTTATTTGATACAGAAAGGGGAGCAGGCTTTGCAATAAATACAAATACCACTAGTGCACAGGCCAGCGATACTCAGGTAAGTTCCCAGAAAGATCTTTATCAGTTCAACTCAACCGGATACAGCATAGGGCAAAATTACAATAGCTATGTTAACTACAATAATGTCGATTATGTAGGCTGGACATTCCGCAAGTGCCCTGGATTTTTTGATGTTGTTACTTACACGGGCAATGGAACGGCTGGGAGGACAATTGCTCACAATCTCGGGTCTACCCCTGGAATGGTTGTCGTCAAAAATTCAGGCACTGCTACCACTAAATGGGCCGTATGGCACACAAGTTACGGCGACAATAATAGGCTTTATTTTAATGAAAACACTGCAGGCGCTGCAAACCAAACCAACCATGTAAGAACAGCGTCGAGCACAACATTTACGGTTGGTTCTGACTATGACGTGAATGCAAACGGTCAGTCATATGTAGCTTATGTATTTGCCAACAACGACCAATCATTCGGCGAAAACGGCGACGAGGCAATTATTAAGTGTGGCAGCTACACGGGCAATGGGGGCACGCAAAGCATAAATGTTGGCTTTGAGCCCCAGTTTTTGATTACCAAAAAAACCAATAGCAGTGGTAATTGGTTTATTCACGATATTATGCGTAAATTTTCAGCTACTGGTACGGATGAGGCAGCAACGCTTAGAGTGAATTCAGATACCGCAGAATATGCAAATACTGCCCGCATACATGTTAATTCGACCGGATTTGATTTTGACAATGAAGCCAGCGATGACGTAAATTCAAACAATTCTAATTACGTCTACATCGCAATTCGTCGTCCGCATAAGCCAGCAGAAAACTCGACTGATGTGTTGGATATTGTGCAACACTCAGGAAATTCAACTGCAAGACATATTGCTGGCACCTCTGGGTCGAAGCCAGCTGACATGCACATCATTCGGCGTGTAAACACAAGCGGAGAGCCTTCATTTATAGGCGCAAGAATCTTAAACAGTTATTCTTTCCCTACAGATGACGATTCAAAGGAAGCTGCAACAAACAACAAATACGGCGGCTCAAGTGCTCTTCCATGGGACGTAATGACCGGCATCAATCTTGACACTGATGCAGCAATGAATACAAGTGGCAACACCTATATCAACTATTTTTTAACCCGACATCCTGGTGTGTTTGAGACAGTTACTTACGAAGGCAATGGCGCAAATAGGACTATTAGTCACAACCTCGGCGTAGCGCCAGACTTAATGATTTTCCGCAACCTTGACAGATCTAGCGGCCAAAAAACACCTGTATATGTGAGCGGAATAACCCACTTAAATGTGTTTGGTTCCGACCCGGACAGCTATGGAAGCAACCCCGGTCTTTTGCTCCTTAATGCTGTCGACAAGGCTCAATTTAGTGCCGGTGGTTTTTTCAATCACACACATCCAACATCTTCTGTCTTTACGGTTGGGGATACATTCCACATAAATCAGAGCGGCCAAACACATATTGCTTTCTTATTTGCCAACTTGGCTGGGATCTGCAAGATCGGAACTTACACGGGAGTAGGTGGAAGCACTGACGTAGACGTTGACTGCGGCTTCACTAGCGGTGCCAGGCTCGTGATAATTAAAAAAGCTACTAACATTAGCGCGTGGCGGGTTTTTGACACTACACGCGGTATTAACAGCGGCACTGAGACGTACTGGTTTTTCAACAATACCTTCACTGCAACGTTTGACGTAATTGACCCGATTAACTCTGGATTTAGAGTGGTCAACGAAAACTCTGCTGCACAGGGCTTCAACGCAAGCGGCCACGTCTACATCTTCATGGCTTTCTCCTAATCATGGAAATTCGCAACCGCACCACTGGTGCCGTCATCACCGACAGTCAGCTTCGTGCTGACAACCCTGGAACGTCATTCCCCAAGCAGCTCACAGCTGACATCCTTGACGGGCTTGGTTATGACCCTGTGCTGAACGGCGCTGCTGCAACGGTGTCTGGGCCGTATGAAGTCAGCACCCGTGATGGCGTTGAGGAGATCAACGGCCAGTGGTTTACCAAGTTCATCGTTGGTCCGGTGTTTGCCGACAGCGATGAGGAGACTGCTTACCGCACCAGTATCGACAACCAAGCTGCTGCCAACGTTCGTGCAGATCGTGACCGCAAGCTGGCTGCCTGTGACTGGACCGTTCTGACTGATAGCCCGTTGACCACGGCTAAGAAAACAGAATGGAAAACCTATCGGACAGCATTGCGAGACATCAGTGCAGCAGAGGGTTTCCCCCATACGATGGAGTGGCCGACTGAGCCTTCCTGATGAAGCGTCCTGACCCAATGATCGCGGGCAAGCCTGGAGCGCAAGACGTGCAGGCCATGACGGCTAGGACGTTGTGGCTTGAGGAATTGTTCTTCCTAGATGGCCGCGATCAGATCTCACACCCAATGCACGGTCTGTTTACTGGTCTGTCTGAAAAGTATTCGCTGTTGGAAACAACTGACGGAATCTGATGGCGAAGTCACTTAGCGGACAAAATTTTGTTCCCAGCAAACCTAAAAAGACCAGACAAGGGAATGGATCACATTCAAAACCGTCCCATGGACGCAAGAAGTATCGTGGTCAGGGAAAACGCTAATTCTTCCGATGATCAAGCGTCTTGTTTTTGGTGCAGCCGCTGGGGCAGTTGCATTGGTTCCTTCCTCTGCACTCGCCAACGTTTACGTCAACCCTGAGTTCAACGGCGGTTCCTACGGCGACGACTATCTGGGTGGAACGCTCAATCTGGATGTGGGCTTTGAAGGTTCTTCCGGTGCCTACAGCTATTACATCCAGGGCGGCCCTGCGATTGTGATGCCCAACGGTGCTGAAAGCGAGCTTGAGTTTGCTGGCAAGTTCGGCGCTTCTGTTCAAGCTTCTGACAGCGTTGCCGTCTACGGCGAGCTGAGCGGCATCACTGGTGATGAGCTTTCAGTTGGCACGAAGCTTGGCCTGAAGTACAGCTTCTGAGCTATAACCAACGTAGGTTTCTCACACAGACCGACATCAGGCTCCCGCAAGGGGGCCTTTTGTTTTATCTGCAATCACCATGCAAAAGCTTTTCAATGTGATGTCCGTGGCGTCCTTTGTGATGTCAGCGGGCATGGTTGCTGGATCGGCGCTGCTCTACACCCGTATTCCTGCACTGACCAGCAGGTACATCAGCGAGCTGAAGCTAGAGCTGACAGAAACGCTGACCAACATGCTGCCCGGTCAGATTGATGGAGCGCTACCGGAAATGCCGACCTCTACAGGTCCAGCCGTCCCAATCAAGTCACCATTTTAGTGTTGGCAGTCGGATCCTCTGGGTCATGACATTCAGGCCCGAAGCCTTCACGCTGCAGCTGTGCCATATCAAGTTCTGGCGCGGGTGTCTCAGCTTTCTGCTCAAACGACGCAAGCCATTCGCGTAAAGCATCACCAGTTGGCGTTCCTTTGGGCCACTTGACCCATTTGAGGATTGCTTTTGGGTCGGTAAACGGCCTGGCAGATTTGCCGGACAATACGGTGTAAACAACAGGCGGCCCTTCACGGTGCTTGCTTCTCTCGATGAAAAGCTGACCTGCTGTAAACCGTTCTGACTTCATGCCGGAGATTCCTGAGATCCAACAACGGACAGTCTCCGTACCAGAGATTCCGTCGTGGCAAATAATGCCACCACAGAGTATTCCAAGTGAGCCACCAGTCACGCTGCTCCTTGGTTTTCCTGTTGCAGAGATACCAGGCTGTGTAGAGACAAGAAACACACAGCCAGGCAACAAGGACGCCTACGACAACGATCCCAACGGCAACCTTGTTGTCTGCGGTGCAAACATGCCTTCTTACAACCCGCCAGTTTTTAACCCAGCCCTAGCGACTGAGGCTCCAGCTCCTCCCAAGACACAGGCGCCAAGCGTTGACCCTGACGACATAAAAGAGCCGGGTGTCTCACGTCCGGCTCAAGCAGCTCTCCCGAACACGTCGGGTGCCAGTCCCGACCTCCCAAACTTGCCAATAGATCCACCGTGCCCACCTTTTGGAGCGAAAGAAATCGGATCGTTTAACAAATTAGGGACAAAGGTACTTGCTGGTTATGAGCTGCAGGATGGCAAGTGCGTGAAGCTTTGGGATCCTGTGCCTGTCGGTCAGGTGCTGAACAACTACATTCCTGACGCTGCACCAACGGTTTCGATTGCGATGACAGCTGCATTTGCAACGACTGCTGCAATCTTTGCCAAACCAGTCGCGTCAATCCTGCAGAAAATTGCCAAGCCTTTGACGAAGAAGGTGGTGAAAAAGATTAATCAGAAGCTTGGCCGTAAGGTAAAACTGGAATCCGTACAGCAGCGGAGGGCTTCGCAGCGTCACCGGAATCAAGCCATTCGCGATCTGAGGCGGGCTTTGGGAAAGTGATCGGATGTGTGTGGGGCGGCAAGACTCCAGGCGGATTAGTCAGTGATACGTCTTTGCAGATCTGGGCGTAGACACCACGCACGATGATGCCATCCTTCAACAAGTCAGCGCAATTCTTGATTCGCTTGATCTCGTAGATGAGCCTTTGTTCAGCGATCTTGGTGTCAAGCAGTGCTACTTGTTTTTCTGCTGCTGCACGACAAGTCCTGACGTGATGTCGATCTAGTGGAACGGAAATCGTTGCCGTAATACCGCCATTGATCGAGAAGTTATCTTTTTGGCCCGTGCGAACAGGTTGATAGAAGAGGACAGAGCCAGGATTATCGGGGTTGCCATCTGGGATGGCATTGCCTTCCGAATCAAACGCGCCAGTGATATCGAGATTGTCGTAGACCGGCTCGTTGTAGTGCGATTCATACGGCCTAGCCCAGCTTGTTGTTGTACTGAGGAAGGGGTTGATGTTTAGCGTTGCACCTTGGCAACTGATCCCACCGCCATAAGTGTTGGTGAACTGGCGACTAGGAACCACCTGCACAGCCTGGTTGGTGACTGAACCTGAGCTGTTTGCGACTGGAGCGGCAGTGCTTGAGACCTGCGCTTGCGCTGGAGCGGAAAGCAACAGCAACGCTGCGATGACTCGCTTCATTGGGTGAAGGTGCTTGTCGTCTCAGTGATCGACTCGATGTCAGTTTCGCGGTTGATGATGGTGTGGTTCACGAGGCCAGGCCCCATCAGCGTTTCAACCAGCTGAAAACTGCCACCTTCTTCAACGATGCTCCAAGAAGGTTTGGATGCTGGATCGAGACCGCGCCAAACGCTCGACACACCATTGAGGTTGTTGGTGGTTGTGGTTAATTCCATTGGAGCGATGGACGTATCTGGTTTGATGTTGGTGCCAGACACGCTTAGCTCATAGCCAGTGCGGTACTCATAAGAGTTGATGACCTCATTGACCTTGGTCTTCGTCGTTGTTGTGGACTTGAGGGTGCCCTGCTGGAAGTTAGGCACCACAGGAATAGCCGCAGCTGGGGCGGCAATTAATAACAACAGCAATACGATCATTTGATAGTGATCTCTGTAGTGAGTTGACCGATTGCCAGGGTGTTGGCTCCACCAGCTGTGATGGTCATGGTTCCATCTGAGGCGATGGTGCCTGCAAGGTCGCCTGCAACACCATGGGCAGTGCTGACGATGCTGCCGAAATTAGGAGTCGCACCAGTCGTAACGGCTGATGTCGGAACAGCATCACCTTGCGTGTAGCTCTGGCTAAATGAAAAGGCTTCGCCTGGGGTGTCTTGCGTAGCTGCAATCGTCCCTGGTGCGTAGATGCCAGAGGTGATTGTTCCAGCTGAGATGATGTTTGCTGTGGTGCCGTCAGTGGTATCCACACCGCTGCCGCTGATCGAAAACGAGGAACCAATTCGATCTGCGCTGGTTACCGCGCCACCAACTTGCAGTGATATTGAAGACATGATTTTGTGGGTCATGTCAGCCTTGGCAGGCATTGCAGCCGCCAATGTGATGCCCAATACCAAAAGTGTGCGGTTCATTTGATGCCAGCTTTGGTGTCTTTGTTGTCAACGATAGTCGGCTTCTTGTTTCCGTTGCCATTGGTCTTACGTTCGATGCCAAACGACGCCATCGCGCCAGTGAGCAAAGAGGCAACGAAGGTATTGTCCATCTTCATTTGAGGGAAGATGCCAAGGTAGGAAGCGGTCAAAAGGGCAGCACTCCAAGCCAGCACTAGGGCTTTTACGATGTCTGCCATCGACACGCCTTCTTTTTCGTGCTGATCTTCAGGATTGGAAGCCATAGCAGAACAGAGCTACTGTTACAGCGTAACTAGGTCAATCAAATGCTTCTAGTTCTTAAGCCACTGGTCATGACGATGTGGCGCTCCAGAGCGTTCAAAGAGTTGATTGTGGCGATGTTGGAGCGGATCGTTACTCGCACCGACAACGATTTGGATGATCTTGCGGTCAAGCATCTCAAGGATTTGCTGTTGCCTGACACACGAGTTGAAAAGTAGGTGGCGTCCGGCATTATCCAAGTGACCTTGCTGCTTGGGGCCATGGGTCTTGCACTACTGCCGTTTTTCCAGTTTTTTCGTGGCACGCCCCATCAGCTGGCTGCAATTAAACAACTTGAGGAGTCAATGCCAGCGGAACTACTGGAGGAGCACGAAGCTGATTGGTTTCAGGCGTGGAAGGAGAGTGGATATGACCAGCAAATTTTTATGCCGTATTTCCGGCAAGACGACAACAAAAGCGGAACCGGGTATCGCGAGTGTTTCTCGTCAGCGGCTGCGATGGTTGCCGCGTACTACAAGAAAGTCAAGACCGATGACGAGTTCAACGCCATTCGTGCCAAATACGGGGACACCACGTCGGTAGAGGCTCAGCTAGCAGCGTTGCGGAGCTTGGGTCTGCAGGCTGAGTTTCGGAAAGATGGCGATGCTGACATGGTGGAGCTTGAGATTGAAGCTGGCAGACCAGTGTTGGTTGGCTGGTTGCACGCCGGAAACATGCTTCGTGGCGAACCACCAATGTGCAATGGCTTGGGCTGTGGCCATTGGAGCGTAATCAGTGGTTACGCGGGCAAGAAAAGCAGCGATCCAGAGTGGATCATGCAAGATCCTCGTGGCTATCCCGAAATGGAAAAGGGCGGCCATAGTAATCCGCATTTGGGACGTAATGTCCGCGTGAGGCAAGCAGCGTTTTACCAGCGTTGGCAGTCAGAAGGTCCTGGTACGGGATGGGTGATCTTGGTCAACGAATAATCGACATACACGAAAACGCTGTTTACTATTTCAAAAAGTACACTCTGTAACAATGGGCTGGGCAGACTGGATGGTCGTCAACCAGAGCCTTGAGGAAGAGCTGGAATTAGAAAAGAACGTGCGAGACGTTCAGAACTGCACCGACGAAGACGCTCTTAAGTCACTGTGCGTCTCGTTAGTCCGAACCAACTGGCACCAACAAAAAATGCTGCGCCAAGCAGTCGGTCACATCGGTGAGCTAGACGCAATCAATGCAGCACAGGGATAATCTCTAGCTGCCTGCCGGACAAATCAGCGGCGTCCCTGGCACGTTCCAAGCTGCTATAGCTGCAAGCGTCGTCCGCGCTGCTAGTCCAGCAAACGTCACCTGAATTTGTGTAGAGCGCAGAAATGAACAACGGCTCCGGCTGAGCCGCTTTCAGAGCAAAACGCATGGAGAGTCAGTCGTCTTTTTGCTTGAGGCGACCTTCGATTCGGTTGCGGATAGATGACCGCCACTGAACCTGATCTTTGGCCATGGCCTCGTTGTAAACGGTACTTGGGTAAACCCGCTTTAGTTCGGAATACACAGCTTCTCTTATCCAAGCCGCAGGACGCTGATCCGCTTCAGCCGCCTTCTCAAACAAAAGCTCAGCTCTGTTCGGATCAATAAGAACGTGATAGTGCGCTTTATTGCCGTGAAGCTGCGCCATGTGACTCAAAATGCTACAACAATCTTACCACGTAATCGAGTCGTCCACTTTCTTTTTCCAAGCGGTGGATTGAGCACGACGAGCCTGGGCGCGTTGGTTGGTGCAACCCGCCCTCACTTCGCGTGCCCTCTCTAAGAACATCGCCGCTCGCTGCAGATCACCCGTTGTTGCTGTCTGGATCGCCTTGTTTAAGCGCTCCATCACGAGTTGCCTGCCTGTACGCGGCATCCATTGCCTCTCGAAAGTCTTGGTGGTACGTTACCGCCCCTCCAAAACTTGAAAACCAGCCCTCATCAGTGCGGTAGATGCTGATCATCAGTGTGCCTCATCCCAGGTTTTACCGATAGAGACATCAGCCAGAGCTGGTATGTCGCCCAGCCATCGAGCTTCGGCCTCTTCCATCACCCTTTTTAGGGTCACCGCCCACCTCTCAGCCGCATCTTCCCTAACCAACAACAGAATTTCGTCATGTACTGCAGCAGCAATACGAACCTTGTCCTCTCCTGCTGCCTTGACTAAGGGCCACAAGCTACCGAGCGCACACTTCAAAATGGCCGCACCAGCTCCCTGGATCGGTGTATTACATCGAACCGTCAGCCGATTCATGTCGCCCTGCAGGTAACGCCGCATCCCCGAAACAGGAATCCGCGTTTCTGCCAAGATTCCGGGCTTCTTCTTATCGGCTTCCTCTGCATTGGCCCGTTGCCACCGCCATATCCCTTCAAATTTTTCCAGCCATTTATTTCTGATCGCAGCGGCTTCCTCCAGCGTAATGAGAATCCCGCTACCGCCCGCGTAGTTCCGCAGTCCTGTAGCTCCCGACCCATACAACAGGCCAAAGTTTGCAGACTTCGCAATCTGACGATCACAGCCAAGAGCTTTCGCGGTAACCGTGTGCGGATCTTCCCCTGCCTGGAACGCACGGGTCATGCGCTCGTCTTGTGCTACAGCCGCTGCTAACCGCAGCTCCATCTGGCCGAAGTCTGCGTCAACAAGAACCCAGCCATCCGGCGCTTCAACACAGTTGCGGAACTGCTTATCACGAGGGATTTGCTGATTATTGGGCTTGATGCAAGACATCCGACCGGACTCTGCCCCCAACTGCATATAGCTGGCCCGCACAAAGCCCTTGGAATCCATTTTTTCCTGGATCGATGTAATCATCTGCCTTCTCTTCTCTGCTTTCTTCCACGCCAGATAAACCTGCACTGCTTCGTGGTCAGCAACGTAAGCACTCAATGCCTGCTTGGATGCGCTGGGCTTCCCGTTGGCATCAACAGGCGTTTTACCCAAGACAGCTTCTAGTTTTTCTACAAGCTGCTTCGGGCTGTTGAGGTTAAAGCCCTTGTACTTCTTCGTGCCAT
>CEVB01030151.1_pt1 | contig 14264 bp, 15 predicted proteins | sample 531381 | NCBI WGS metagenome assembly CEVB01 (sample SAMEA2622763, study PRJEB7988) | marine metagenome | biome: marine biome (ENVO:00000447); feature: surface water layer (ENVO:00002042); material: "saline water (ENVO:00002010), including plankton (ENVO:xxxxxxxx)" | depth 5 m | reverse complement strand
TGACCGACCACGGTTTAATCTTGGCTAAAAACGCCGTGATACGCTGCTCTGTACCGCCTTTATTAAGCTGTTTGCGTGTAATGACACCGGCAATAAGTGGCAACAGCACATATAGCAGCACTGACAGTAAAAGTGTTTGCCACGGAATAACAATATCGCTGACGCCCAGCAGCAATGCAGCGATGGGGGCAAAGGCAAAAATCATAATGATGTCGTTTACCGACACCTGTACCAAGGTGTAATTGGCGTCGCCTTTGGTCAGTTGGCTCCAGACAAACACCATTGCCGTACAGGGCGCAACACCGAGTAAAATCATACCGGCGATATACTCATTGGCACTTTGTGGGTCAACCCACCCTGCGAAGAACACCTTAAAAAACAACCAGCCCAGTGCGGCCATCGTAAAAGGTTTAACCAACCAGTTCATCACCAGCGTAAGCATGATACCTTTTGGCTTTTTGCTTACGTCCTTAATTGCGCCGAAGTCTATCTGTACCATCATGGGATAAATCATTAACCAAATCAGCAGTGCCACTACTAAGTTAATTTGCCCGTATTCAATCGCCGCTATCGCATGAAACACACCGGGCATTAGATTGCCAAGCACAACACCTGCGGTAATACATAACGCCACCCACACTGATAAATACCGCTCAAAAATCCCCATATTTCACTCATCCCCTTTAGTACAAACCGTGTCCGAAGAACTTACAGCAATGCGCAGAGCGATAAGACATGCTGCCTAATCTCATCTCTGGCGATACGAAACCCCTGCAATAGCTGCTCTGGTGTTTCCCGGCCTGCGGAAGGCTCATTTATCGGCCAGTGTAACCGCTGAACTTTGCCCAGAAATACCGGACACACTTCTTCTGCACACAAAGTGATAACCGCATCCACGGCACTGCTGTCGATATCCTCAACCGCTTTTGAATAATGCGTGCTGATATCAATACCCAGCTCAGCCATTGCCTTAACCGCATAGGGGTTAAGTGCCGAAGGTTCAGAGCCAGCACTTTTCACGACGATATTCGCTGGCAGATAGTGTCTGGCTAATCCTTCGGCCATCTGACTACGGGCTGAGTTTGCTACACACAGAAAGAGAATGTTCTTCATGATTGCACCGTCATTTACACATCAAAGTATCGTTTGCTGAGACACAGCACGTTTCATCATTGGTAACTTGACTGCTGGCAATCTGCTGTAACAAATCCAGTAACGGCAATAGCTGTTCAGGGTTAAGGCTGTAACACACCCGAGGGTGTTCTATTTCACCGGTAACGATTTCTGCCGTTTTTAATATGCGTAGGTGCTCTGACACGGTTGATTGAGCGAGGCCAACTTCGCTGGTGATTTCACCACCAATACAGGAAGGCTTGCTCAGCAGTAGACGGATAATTTGTATGCGGGCAGGATGTGCAATTGCTTTGGCGATAGCAGCCAGTTGATCATTGGAGACAGAATTGAGTTTGTTCATAGAAATTCTTATCGTTATTCGACGATTGACGAATATAGGAAATGCTTGGACACTAGTCAAGTTCAAAACGACATGATCGATAGTTGAAGGGTAGGTTAAACGTGTGTGGGGTGAGGATATGGATTTTACTTATTGTGGAAATGGTCAATTAGGGTAGTGATGCTTGCTTGATGGTCAAGCAAGCTTTTTCTGAAAAGAATGAAATTACAGTTTATTTACCTGGTTAATCGATGAGCGATAATCGATACCTAACCACTGACAGATCTCCAAAAACTCTAGGATATCCAATCCCCGAATACCCTGTTCAATTTTGCCAAAGTAGCTATGCGGCTTGCCGCTGATGGCTGATAGGTCACGCATTGTTAGCCCCTTAGCATTTCGCTGCTCCCGCAACCAATTACCCAGTGCAATTCGCTTTGGGCTGGCTTTTAGGTGGGCTTCACCCCGCTTTGGTTTGTATGCTTCCATTAAATCACCTCCACCTCAAAAACTGCCATATCCAGCCAGTAGGTTAAAAAGTTGTCTTCCCATATCGGATAGATTTCTCTGGCGACTTCGATAGGGTAGTAGCCGGTCATGTCCTGAAAGGTGCCAGCGATAAACTCGAAGTCCAAAGACTTCACCAGCTCTGCACAATCACCAATACCGGCATAACAAAAGTCGGTGATGTAACAGATGTCATAACGGCCACTGGTGCCGGTAAGCAGTATTTCAACCGGGTGGTAGCCGCCATCTTCTGCACTGTATTTCGGGTCCCGAAAGTTTACGCAGACAAATTCTGCCAGTGGCTCTCGGTGTGGCTCGATGGCTTTAATCAGTGCATCGATAAATCGCTTTGTTACAGGCAAAGCTAAGCCCTCGTACTGAATACGCATAATGTTTACTCCTGAATAAATAGGGTGTTTACTTAAAAATATGAGCGTGGGTTTGTCGCATGCTAGTGTGTTGGTTAAGGCCGATAATCACATGGTCCAGCACGGTGATATTTAAGATGTTGCCAATCTCGATGACCCGCTCGGTAAAGCGCACATCGGCTTGGCTCGGCTCACTTAACCCCGATGGGTGATTGTGAATTAGGATAACCGCCTTTAAGTTTAAAATGACTGCCGTGCGTAGCAGCTCAACCGGCCTTGTGCTGATTGCATCGGCAGTGCCTTTTGCTACCACTTCAAAGCAATTCACTTCGTGCTGTGCGGTGAGGTTCACCACGATAAACACTTCTTTGGTTTCATGCTTGAGGTAGTCAAAAAGCTTACCGATGACTTCAGGGCTGTTAGCTGTTTTACCGGTAATGTCACAGTCCACCTCTTTAAAGCGGTAGGTCAGTTCTATTTCTCGCAGGGTTGCCAAAATGCACCTCCAAAACCTGCTAAACGTTTTTTAACCTGACAGAATGAATTGGCCGGCACAGTGACCGGCCATATGGCATCACTTTTTATCCGTGGTTTTGGCTTTAGGCGGTTTCGGAGGTTTTGCCGGTGACAGTTGTAAGATCTGCGCATCCAGCTCACCGCTCTCAACGGCCTTGATGATGGTGCTAATGACGGTCGGTAAGTCTTCTTTCTTACCGACATCGATTGCCGCTTTGCCTTTTTCCAGCTCCAGCGTTTTTAGCCCAACTTTGATTTCAAAGTAGTAGTGCTCGTTGTCATCAAAGTACCAGGGGCGAACCGCTTTGCGTGTGCGTACGGTTTTGCGCTCACCGGTTTCGGGGTCTTTCACCTTTTTATCTTTATAGGCTTCATAAGCCTGACCATCTAACATGGCCTGCGCCATTGCCTGCTGCTCATCCAGCTTTTCAATCAGTTTTAGGCGCTTGCCTAAGATGGGTGGTTTGGGCTCAATTTTTGGGCGAGCGATAACCTTGAGCGAACTCAATATAGACATAGTGTGTTTTCCTTATAGTGTTGGCTTAGTGGCTATTTCACAAAGCCGATGGGGGTTTTAGGTTGCTTGCGGTTGTTTTCATCGGTCAGCACGGCAAGCGCTAACTGACGATGTTCGTGCGCTGCGCTAAAGCGCAAACGACGGGTTAAAAGTGCAAAATCGCCGGGTGTTAATCTGCTGAGCGAACTTAGCTGCGCAGTCTCTAACGTCGATAGCTGTGGAACGCTCACAGTGCGCTTGTACAGCGTTAAAACTTGCGGCGTGCTCAAGTAGTCACACTGCAACTTGAAATCAAAGCGGCGTAATATAGCGCTATCCAAAGCTGTTTCGAAATTAGTTGCAGCGAACAGCGGGTAGCTAAAGCACTCAAGCTGCGCCAGCAGTTCGTTAACCACTTGCCGCTCGTGGTGCATGTTTAGCCGCTCCCGGCTGGTCAGTAGGCTGTCTACTTCATCAAGCAGTAACATCTGGTTGTTGCGGTGTGCTTGCTGAAAGAGCCGTGCGATTTGTTTCTCAGAGCCGCCGACATATTTACTCAGCACATCCGAGCTTAATACCCGCTTCAGTTCACGCTTATGTTGCTCGGCCAAGTGATGCGCCAGCGCGGTTTTACCGGTGCCCGGCGGACCACTAATCAACACCCGAATTGGCGCATTAGTCGCAACAGCATGGTTTATCTGCTTGAGTACCGCACCGGACTGTTTGATGTTCAGTAGCGACATATCAAACGCCAGCTCTGCCTGATAACGCATACTGTCATCCCACAAGTCGCAGGCGGTCAGGCTGTTTTCAATCACATCTTCAATAACGCCTTGTGCCAGATTACGCTTCACGCCCAGTGTTCTGGCAACATGGGAGGCATTAGCAAGTAGTGCCGGTGTCAGGTTAGGGGTTTTACTCAGCTGAACATGAAACTCACTGCTTACCCCTAAACCTTTAAACTCAGTGCGGCTCATTTTCTCCAGCACTTCATCTTTGGGGGCATTAACCGGCATCACCAGCTTAAAGCGGCGAATGTAACTGTGCTCTAACTGGTCAACGTAGTTGGTTATCCAGATAGTCGGCACAGCATTTTGCTCTAACAGACGATGCACAGACTCTTTGGAGTAATGCGTATCCGCACTGTAAAACAAGCTTTCACATTCATCGACCAGCAACATCATGGCGCTGCCGCCCATTAAGCTTTGCAACATAGTGATGTACTGAATACGCTGGGTGTCTGAGCTTTTTGCACCAAACTCGTTTGACAAAAAGCCATCGTCCATACGCATATTGCGGGCTTCATATAGTGGAACGGATAAACTCTGCGCCAACACTTTAGCCAGTGCCGTTTTACCGCTACCGGCTTCGCCATACAAAAGAATGTTTACGCCACTAAGCTGCTGACTCACGGCCTCGGCCAGATAGCCTTGCAATAGCGCCACATCGACATACTCAAAATCCTTAGTCGATAACTGAGTAGGCTCACTGGCGCATAACACATGCTGCAGCAACTGCGATTTACTCTCTATCGTCTCGTTGGTCAGCACATAAAGCATACTGGCCGGAATCGTGATGTCTTGAAGCTCATTCAGATACCGGTCTACCAGTATTACGCCGTTTTGCTGCAACACCGATAAGCTATGTGAGACATCCGTCGCCGTTAAGCCCGACACATCACACATCAGCTTTTCCAGTGCTTTGTCTTCAAAGTAACCGCCCACAAAATCGACCAGCTGATTAAGCCCTTGATTGACGTTCATCAACACCAGAAAGCCCAAAGCAGGACCAAACGTAGCTTCCACGCCAAACAAGGTGCATAGTGTGGCAAGGTTCTGCTCAACACGCTCAGTCAGCTCTGGCTTGGTATCAACAAAGGACAGGTGTTTAAGGGCGGTTTCACTTGTCAGCTCAGCATCTTCAAACGACTGGCCGGTAATGCGTTTTAAAATGGTGCGGTTAACGTTTGTCATTGCGACATCAACGTCTATCAGGCTAATTACTTGTTTGGCATAAAAGGCTGCCAGGTAATGACAGGGAAGCGGTGTACGGGGTGGGGTAATCATCGTTACCTCCCGCTATTACCATTACTGCTGCCATAACTTAACGACCTCGCCGCCTGCTGCATAAACTGCATATCCCGCTTATCGTAGATGGTGGTCGTGGTAATAGACGCATGACCGGCCATTTGCCGCACGGTATTTAAATCGACATTCTGCTCAAGTAAGCGGGTAATAAAGGTACGGCGTAAATCATGCGGTGAGGCATTTTCAACGCCGATTCGCTGCAACTTGGTTTTAACCAGCCTCAGTACCAGCCACACACTTAGTCCGGTAGTCAGTTTCACTTTGCCGCTGGCCTGCACCGGACAAAACAGATAACCGGGCTGCCTTGATCGCAGTGTTAACCAGTTCTTTAAGTGGTTAAGGCTCCAATCAGGTAAGAACACCGTGCGGGATTTATTGCCTTTACCGTTACGCACCAACAGCGCCTGCTTATTCGCATCGAAGTCTTTAAGCTCAAGCGCCACCAGTTCACTGCGACGAAGACCGGTGCCAAGCAGTACCGCAAACATCGAAATGTTACGTATGCCTGTTTCGGTTCTTGAGCGTTCTAGTAGCGCAAATAGCGCCTGAACCTGCTTCTGTGTTAGCGCGGTGCCGGGATATTCAGCGTGTTTTAGCTGACTCAGACTACTTAGCTGACTTAACTGCTCGCTATCGGCCAGCTTCATCATCACAGCGATTTTGACGATATTGCGAATAGCTACTTGTGCCCGGTTAATTGAGCGTGCAGCCCAACCAGCGTGTTGCAGCATGGCACGTATTTGCAGCATGTCTTGATAGTTAACTTGGTTGAAGCGGCTAACATCGTCAACCGGCCAATTCATGATTTTAGCGACACTTCGAAGCTGTGACGAAATAGACGTTCTGCTATTAGCCGACAGCCTGCTTAGGTAAAGCGAATACGGCGAAGCTGTACTCATAGAGCACCTCGTTAGATAGTGATAATCAGATTGAAATAGGGTGAGAAGGGGAGCGCAAGAGAGAGCGCTACACTATGGTAGCGCTGGTGTTGGTGGAATTGCGAGCGGCATTTTTGACACGGTTACTTTACTAAAGATGGGATGGTCAACTACTTATAAAGTGAGTGGTGAATGTCATGCAGAATGTTGGTGGTACTTGCTTTTTTACTCTGACCTTTTGAAGTGTCGTAGTAAGGCAAACAGCTTGGGTTGTAGAAAACTTTTAGTCTGTCTTTGGCACGCGAACATGCCACATACAGATTGCACATTTCCTGCTTTCGGGCAGAGAGTTTGCCTTTGCCAAGTGACGTGTCAAAAACAAGCGTAATGTTAGCTTCTAACCCTTTACCTTTGTGAGTGTTGGTAAAAATAATGTCCATCCCCTCTATTATTTCTTTTGCGGCTTCCTTAAGTTCATCAATGAGTTTTTTATAATTTGATAAAACAAGAACGCTTTTCTTTGTGCTGAGCGCTTTAATCTTTTTCAGATCTTGAAGCAGCTCTGCCTTAGCTTGCGTAAAGTCAGAAACAGGTTTTAATACTGGCAGATACTGACTCTTATCTTGTGATATTGCTAACGACAACGTACCGCTAATACCTTGACGAATAGCATTACAAAAATTAACGATGCCGTTATTGGATCGATAACACTTCCTCAGCGCGAACTTCTTTGCGTTGTGAAACATCATTGTGAATTTTTCTAATACCGCAACCTTTGCGCCACGAAAGCCAAATATCGACTGTGCCGGGTCTCCAACGCAGAAGATATTGGCTTTCTGTTGGCTCAATGCTTTTAGAATTTCCCACTGCACTTCACTTGAATCTTGCGCTTCATCCAGAAAAATATATTTCTGCTGTTGCGCGAGAGTTTTCGCAAACTCGACGTTTTCCAGATTCGTTTTCATAATAAGTAAAATGTCATTAAAGTCTTGCAGACGCATCCGCTTCTTGTGCTTGCTATAACGCAGGAACACTCGACATACCGATTCTTCATACTCAAGAAGTTCAGGCGCGAGCTTTTTAATAGATGTAGGAACGTGTGGTTTGGCAAAGTTAGTACTGTGATTGATTACACTTACCACCTTCTTACGCAGCGAAACACTGCCACAGATCTCCTGATTACCTACACTGTCTATAAAGCGATTAATCAATGTTTCTGCATCATTAGCGTTGAGTATTGTGAGATCACTAAACTTCTTCATTGTCTGATTACACCAACGACTGAACGTGCTCACCGTCACACGAATAGCGCCAGGACACTTTTTTAGCAGTTGCTTTTTAAAGTGATTCGCTGCTTTATTAGTAAAGGCAAGCACGCAGATTTGCTCTGGTGATACACCTTTTTGTTCTATAAGGTAACTGATACGCTTAATCATCGTCGTCGTTTTGCCAGAGCCAGGTGTACCCTCAACATAAATATTCTGCACGTCCGATGTGATTATTTCGTCCTGATCTGAGCAGCGTTCATGCAGTATTTCCTGAAATGGCAGAAGTGAATCTCGCGCTTCATTAACTGCCTGTGTGTAGTTGAAGTTCGATGTAAAACCAACTTTCTGAGGCGCCAATATGCTTGACTGCAGTTGAGTTAAATGCGGTAAAAATGCAGCCAGTACTTTCTCTTCATCAAACTTTAGGTAGGCGTCTTCCGCACTGAACAGCTCCCTTAGCTTTTTCATTTCGTCAACCGACTTGTCACGAACTAACTTTTTTAGTATGCGAGGTGATACATGCTGTAGTGCTGATGGTTTAACAAATATCGTATTACCAAACTCAGGTTTTAGTTGCGCCAACTGGTCAAGGTGAAGTGTAACTTTTTTCCCAATACCCGACTTTTTATCCCCAGTTAAATAAAACTCATCTTCATGTTTAAACTCATAGCGTGCGACTGGAAGTAGTTTGCTATACGCTTTGTTATACCCACCGATTTCTTCTAGTAAGTCGTTAATATTTTCTTGAAGTCCTACCACAATTTCTTCAAATTGTTTGGTCAGTTCTTTTGCCAATTTGTCATACACAGATGCACGTGAATTATCTTCACTCCCAAGGTTTGTCGTCATGGTCAGGCAGTTTTGATCTTCGGGATAACAGGAGCCTGCGCTGACTTTTTTATTAATGGTATCGATAAAGCAAAACAGCTGAGATACGCCAAACATGTTCATGCCTAAATCGACTCGAAGCACTCGTGAGTTGTTCATCAGCTGCGGGTAACGATTGGTTTTTAAGACAGACTTTAAGTGTGAAAACACTAGATCTATCATCCACGGTGCGAAACGTGAGGGAATAAACTCAATTTCTAAATTGTGAGGCAAGGTGCGGCCAGAATTTCTTGGATGTGATTTGTCTGCGAAATATATGTTCACATATTTATACGCATCACCATCAACTTTAAGTTCGAAGCACTTAGTGAAAAAGGGCTTGGTGTCAGCCTTTTTAAAACCCTTATTTTTATTTTTAGCGGCGAGACTGGTAACAGTCAGGTGGCTATTTCTGGTCTTAGTTTTTACTCTTAAGATCCCGTCTTCTTTAGATAGCAGTGAGCAGATATCCTTTTCTGTCAGATCCACTGCTAGAGTTAGATAGTCGATATCAACCAATTCAGCACTGATATTCTGAACGTAGTTAGCTATAAGCTGTTCCTGTTCTGTTGCAATATCATGGTCGGTTATGACATCTATAACTTGTGCAGTGTTATTGACATGTTGGAACTGTGGCACAGTAGTACATGCATTAATTTTGCGCTGATGCGCTGTTTTAATAGCATTCGTTAACTCATTCTTTTTAAAAAAATCATTCAAAAATTCATTGTGAAAAAGTGAGGTTCGCGCAAAAGCGCTATTTGGCTCATCTATGGGTGGTCTAATTCGCATGGAATATCACTTCCTTAAAAACAGTAATTGGTCAAATTTGTACGACGTTTAAGAGAAATTAGTGATGGGAGTGGTTGTAGAGAAAAGCAGCCAGGGAGTACCGGCTGCTCGATTGATTGCTCAATGTATTGGTTCGACAATTACTGAAAAGTAAGTAGAGTTCTTACTATTTCAAGATTGGTTTGAATACGTTGGAACATCTAACATTTTCAAACTGTGTCGATACACAAATACTAACTGGCATCCTTTAAGGCTTTTATAAGCTTGCGGATAACGCTTTTCTTGAATTGGCTCTTCAGCGTCTCTGCAAGTGCTGCCAGAGAATTTTCAGAGGTGTTAAATTTAGACAGAATTGCTTCAAGTTGCTGAACAGGCTCTTGCGCAATCGATGAAGGCTGTTTTTTAAGTTTCAAAGCTATCATTGCTTCAACAACCAAATTTTTAGTGACTGATTTCTTGGTGTTCAGAGTTTTTGTTTTTTCCAGTATGTAATGAAGTACGTTTTCGCATTGTTCTTTAGTCAGCTTGTTCATTTGAAAAAGTGGAGCGTCGTTAAATTTACCGACCATCTTGAGACCACCAATCCGATTTTCCACTCGTGCAGCGACTAACCGCCGGTTGAGAGTTGAGTATTTAGCTCCTAAATTTGTTAAAAGAAAATTCTTCATTGACGAGCAACCAAATTGCCGCCAGCCCTCACGAAGTTCGATTGCAAGCAGAGTGAGTTTTTGAAGGATAGATGTATTTTCAATTGATTCAATCACCATAGCCTTATGGTACTTACTAAACTCAAAATGTTTATTTTGAAGCGCTTTCTCTATCAGCTCGTAGTGCTCTGAATTTACTTCCGGCATTTGAATTTTAAATTTAACTTTGCGTTTTTCAATTTTGCGGTTCATATGAGTTGTCCTAATTCAAAGTTTATTCACCTGTCTCGGTAAGTGGTTACCGATCAGTTTTTGATTTACAGATTTGATTTGGTATGCATGTTGACGAAAATGCGAACTACACACATTCATCAGATGCACATACCGAATGGCCTAACGATTACTGATTTACAGTTTTAAGAAATTAGGAATTGCAAAAAATAAATGAAGAATTTTCGGCGTTGAATTATCAGTTGAGAGCTCTCAGCTATCTGCATTTTAATGAAATTCAACTTACTTAAATCATCGCAGTTACGGCGATTTTTTGTTGAGATGAAGCTTTATTTATTCGTCGTTACTGCGATAAGATTTGCGATGAACTTAGTTCGCAGTAACGGCGAATATGTCAATCATTGAGAGCTCTCAATTGGGGTGTTTATGAAGCAAAAATTGAGTTACGAAGAGTGGCGTGAAGATATTCGATTTTTGTTCAATGCGGTAAAAGTGCATGGTAGCAAGTCACATCTTTCAAGAGTGGAGGTTTTACTTAAACGGAAAAAGCGGACACCAGCTGAAATAAAGAAATTTGTAGCAGAAGCAGAGGCAATACTGGAAGAGCTTGACTACGAAGGCCGAGACATGTTTTTTAAGGTCTATCGTAACCGCAAACATATGGAAGATAAGACACAAGTTAGAGTGTACATTAATACAAGGGAGCAGTTGCGGAAATTAATGGCGGATTATGACTGGAAAGATTATGACGAGGTTATAGCCGAATTAATAGCTTTTTGGAGGCGGCAAGGTGGATAAAACCTTAGAGCTTTTTACAAAAATAGCGCGAGCTCTAAAATCGTAAAGTTGCTTTACTCAAACTTATTAGTGCTGATAATTTACGGCCTTGAATCATAAACTAAATGGACGATTTAATGGCACCTAAATTTTGGAAGCTTTCCCAAGGCACTGATTTTTTTAGTTATCAAGATATGGCCGACACGATCGAAAATAAGTTGGTCTATGTTCATTCAGACACTCCGGCCAAAGGTAAGTCTCATGAAGCTCAAGGAGCAAACTTTATAGGAGCAGATATTGGTGATTACTTTTATCTTACGCATGGAAATAAAGGAATTTATTTACTAGGCCAACTTATTGGCCCGGCTAATATCTTCTCATTAAAAGGTGATGGGTGGGTTGATAGGCCATTTCGACTAATTCGACTTGCTGCCCCTAATGGGGGATATCTAGGGCCACAGAAATGGTGGGCGCCAAATGACCGTTCAACTTTTACGGCAGTACCTGAAAAGGAGCTCACTGAGTTTGAAACCAATATATTAACGCCGTTTTTTGATATTACTTTTGATAAATTTGGCATTAATGTTTAAATAAAATTCATTTCAAAAAGGCGTAAATCGTTGGTGGTTGTTTAAGTCTAGTAGCCGATGCCTACCTGGTGTACTACTCTATGTCATGATATGTGCAACAGCGTTTTGTAATGTAACATCTACTCCCTAGTGAAATTTGTATAATGCAAAGTACATAAATTTTATTGGGGAGTTTTTATATGCTTTCGGGGATGTTGTCGGTCCTGCGAACATCACCGTTCTATCTGGTAATACTGACCTGATTGGTAGCCCTGATAAACCTGCTGAATAGCTGGCGCTCTGGGAAAAGCCGGATCTGCAGCCCTTCACACAGTTCTCTAACGCCGGGATCGTCAATTACGTTAAGTCTACCGCACATAATCTGATTTCTAGTTGCTGTTACCTGTAACAGAATGGGCTAGAGAGGTATTGAAACAAAGAAAATCGGTAGGACTGGTTCATGTCAAAATCGAATGGAAAGTGCCTTGTGTATTAGCGGTTATTCATAAACTGTTTCCCCATAAAGTCACTAAAAGGTAATTGCAAAGTAAATGATAGATTGTAAATGTGGTTAAAAAGGTTGACGGTACCTATTTTAGGACTTACCTTTTAAAGGTCCAATCGGACTTTGAACGTATATCAAGGAATAAAGATGAAATTTATCAGAATGTTATTTCCCTCGGCTTTATTTGCGCTTTTTTTCACTACCGCCGCTACAGCTGCCACAGGTTTTTGGGAAAAAAAGGAAACAAACTATACTATATACTTCGATGGAAGTTTTACTCAGAGCTTATTTTATGACCTGCAAACCCCACGTTTGGGAACTCAGATCACTAATGTTGAATGGGAATGGTTTGACTTTGAGAATAATTTTGATACTCAAACAGTTGACCTATGTTATCGCAAGCCGAACACATCGAGCGATTTCACTTGCTTAGATATTTCAAGCAATCCTGTCGGTTCGACTGGACACTTCAATGGGTTCGATGCCAGAGGTACCATGGTGTTACGGTATACTCTCACAGGTGGCACATATTTTGCTCACTGGGACAATAATGTCTTGAACACCATAAGAGTCACATACGACTATTAAAGATCACTGAGGGGAAGGGATGTTAGTTAATAATGATAAGATGAATTTCGAGGCGGGAAAAACGAAAGCCCAAGATCCTCTGAGCAGATCTTCATCAAATAACAGCAAAATAGATGACTCCAAAATCTCTAATGTTGGGTTAAGTCAGCAGGGACAAAATCTGAATTATTTATACCAGCTGTCTCTAAGTACTGCTCAGCAAAATCCTTCCCCTGTTTATATTGGAGCCGAAAAGCGTATTGAAATACTTGCAAATTCAGTAAATGAAATTGCCAGACAGTCAGGTTACGAGTATACCCCAGAGCAAATAAAAAGAGTGGTAGAAGACGTTGCTAAAGGCGTGAATATCACGGAAACACAACCGGGTGATGTGAACGCAAGCAGTGGCTCAGTATATTCGTTCCTCAACAGTGCTGATAAAGCAAAGTTAGCTGATGCTTATCAGCATGCTTTTGACAATAATACCAGTTTGGATGATGTGCGTTTTGCTGCATTCAGCCTGGCTAGGTCAAGATTCATTGAGGCTAAAATCAACTCAGGAACAACTTGGGCTGTATATGATCCGAACGAAAATGTTAGCAATATAAAATCTGAAGATGCTGAGGAACTTGAAACGGAAAAATTAACAATTGAAACCGGTTCTGAATATGTCAAATCATTACTAGAGCAATTCAAAGAAGGCAAACTATTTACGTCTAACCCTTATCTAAGGACTTCATTATTCCAAGATGTATCGTCTTCACTGCTTATGCATAGGCTTCCATCATTTCTTCAAGAGAAGATATGATTTGTAGACTCTGGTTTGATTAATTAGTGTCCACCAATCTCTTTAGACTTAGAGTAAGCCAAAACTTATGGTTTAGGGGTAACTAGTAAACCTCTACTGCCGGTGCAATGCTTAAAGGGAACGGTTAGGATTTAGGTATTAATCGCGATTCAGAGAATCGTTAAATACAGTTCCTCAATTAGAAAACACAAATCAACTATCCAAGATTATTGTGAGGACTATAATCCGTGGCGAATGAGTCCTTAAATTCTCATAGTGCACTTCTATTTATGAGGAAGTGTAATGAGCACCATTTCGGTCAAATTCGGACTCAATCTGAGAAAGCAGCGTAAGGCAATTGGCTTGAGCCAGGACAATCTCGCTTTAACCGCTGAAGTTGACCGAAGCTATATCGGTAGAATAGAGCGGGGTGAAGCAAATGTCACTCTAGAAATGCTGTACAAGCTGGCTTCAGTTCTCAACTGTCATCCCAGAGATCTTCTACCCGAGTAAAAGAAAATCCTTCTGCTATCACTGCATACTCTGTATGCCTATGAGTAACAACGTTCTTCAAATAGTACCCATAACTTAAAAAATTGCCTTCCAACTATTAGCCAATTACACTCAAAAATGAGGATTATAATCCTCAATTTGGCGTCGTATTTCTACGACATAATTGCTTGATAGGAACCAGATGGCATGTCCAAAAATGTATTATTGTTTTCCGGCAGTTTTCAGTATGGTGTAGTAGACGACTTCATAAACGGTATCAAACGGGCATTTGAGCTGCTTGGATATCGGGTATATGAGGTTAGCTTAAAAGATAAAAGCTCCGATGACGAACTGCTCAGCCAGCTATCACTTATTGATACAGCTCAGTTAAAACTCGCACTGTCGGTCAATGCCTTGGCCGTTGAGCTGATAAACAAATTGCCGCAGCTCGCGACGA
>CEVB01075091.1_pt1 | contig 14282 bp, 12 predicted proteins | sample 531381 | NCBI WGS metagenome assembly CEVB01 (sample SAMEA2622763, study PRJEB7988) | marine metagenome | biome: marine biome (ENVO:00000447); feature: surface water layer (ENVO:00002042); material: "saline water (ENVO:00002010), including plankton (ENVO:xxxxxxxx)" | depth 5 m | reverse complement strand
AATCACTCATTAATTGATTATCTATTTCTTCTTGTACTTCTTCTTTTGTAGCTACCATTGTAAAACTAAGATCAGCTTGAAATCTTGCAACTTCTTCACCATCTTTAAATATTATTATTGTAGGCACAGCTGCTATCTTATATTTCTTTTGTGCCTTAACATCTTTAGCAACATCTATGTAACTAATAGTTTTAACATCTTTTAATTTATTTAACCACTCTACAGCGTTAGACTTATTCCACCCAGCATTAAAGCTCTTTATCGTAATCTGTGAAAAGGCATCTGACGAGACAGATAATAAGAATAGCACAAGTAAGTACGTTACCATAATTTTCCATACTGGACTTTTCATTTTACCTGTTATATAATTTATCTTCAATTTTCTCAAGAGTAGCTTTTATTTCAGTTACATCTTCTTGTGTGTCCAATATAGTTTGACGTATCATTTGATCTTTCATATCAAATTCCATACGTGTAACTTCAGGATCTGGTGGAGCAGGTAATTCTTTAGCTTCAGCAATATCTGCTTGAAGTGTAAACCACATACCAGCTAAAGTTACTATTGCAAAACCTAGACCCATCATTGTTTTAATACTTAGCTTAAACGCTGTATCTTCGTTTAGTTCTTTTGCCATGGTATTATTTTTTACAACAATTATCACCTGCGTCACATACTTCAGGTTTTGTACATAAATTAAAACACACTAATCCAAACGTTATAGCTTGAATCCATTTACAAAATTTTTCTTTCATAGTTTTCATCTTATTATATAATTAATTCCAAATTTAAAATCATACCATTCTCTATTCCAATATTTATTGTATTTACCTTCTGCAAAATATCCTAATTGTTTATTTACTTTAATACCGTAAATAACACCTGCAGAATAGTCATACCATTGATTATCTTCTATAAAGTTATGATACGAAAATTCACTACCATCATTATAGTGCCAAGGTAATAAATTACCCCATGCGTGTAGCCATGTATTTTTATTATAAGTGTAGTAGTCAAATCCTAATACAACAGAATGCTGTATTATTCTTTCCAACTCATCTTTCTTTTTCTTTGTATAGTCTGCTAATACTTGTGGTATTACAACCTCTTTCCAAACATCAGAACTATTAGCAACTATATTACCACTAGGGTCTTTATATTCACTATTTGCAACATCTATAGTGTATCCTTCTTGTATTGCTAAATAAGTATAATGTAAATTACCATTTGATAGCATCCATTCTGATAAAGGGTCGTAACCATAAGGTTGAGCCAATCTGTGAGCTGCACCTATACTAAAAGCTAAGTCTTTATTTTTCTTAAACCTATACCTTTCTGATAATTCAAAGTACTCTACATCTGCAAAACCATCTTTAAGGTATTCTACTTTTGCTGCAAAATGGTTTACACACAACGGGCCATCACAATCATCATCAGAGCTATATCTTATAAAATGATGCTGGTCTATGTAATCTAAACCTTGTTGTCTAGCATAGTCTATTTCAAATAAATATTCAAATCCTTGCACTTTACCAACTGTAGCAGCATCACTATAATTAGACTCAGTACCGTCATAAAAAGTATTAGCTCTATTCTCATAACCAAACCTAGCTATCTTACGTATACCTATTGTAAGAGAATAGTCATAGGGAGTTTCTACTATTGAAGTTTGTAGTCCATCTAACACAGAAAATTGTTTTACATCAGAAATAGATGTACCTCCATTTACAGCCCCGTATATTGTAGCAAATTTTAATTGATCTTTTAACATATTATTTATATTATACTCATACCCTTTAACTTCAAAAGTTTGAGCATTTAAACTAAATGCTATAAAAATTAAAAATATTGTACTTAATTTTTTCATATTAATTAAATTACCACGGAGCATCAGCGCCAGTATCTAAATCTGCATTTCCATTTTTTGTAAAATCATGTCCTCTACCTCCATGATCTTCGTGACCGTTAGCATCATCTAAAGGCCACCATGCTACTACATTATTATGTTTACTATAAGTTGTACTTTCAACTAGTGGGTTCCTAGCAGCATTTCCTGATGCATAAATATATGCAGCTTCGTCTGCTGTTAATTCTGCATCCCATAATATAACCTGCATCATTTTTCCATCATAATCATAAGACGCTGCATCCATTGCTCCTAGTTTAAAAGCGGCCCCTAAGTTTTCCATATCTCCACCTCCACCACTAGAACCACTACTTAAAGACCCTATATCACTACCATTTACATATATTGTTAAAATTGGACCAGTTAAACCTCCATCATAAACAAAAACCCAATGTTGCCAGTTAGTAGTATTTCCAATACCGCCTTTGTATTTACGAGTGTATTTAGAAGTAGTAGTATCATAAACATCAAAATAAATATCATCATTTAGAAAAAATACTCTGTACTCATAATTATTAGTCGCTGCTTTAGAAAAAAGAGCTTCGTTTGCCCCTGTACCATCTCTTTTTATCCAAAAAGCTATACTAAAAGGATTGTTACCTGCGCCAGCATTATTAAATGAAAAATCATCATGATCATTAACCTGTAAAAAATCTCCATTACCATCAAAAACAAACCCTCTGTCATTTTGTGGATCTGCATTTGTAAATGCTGGAAGTGCCGGTACAAGGCTGCTTTTAGTTCTACTTAGTCCTAATCCTAACATTATTTTGCTTTATATAATATATAAGTTTCTCCACTACCTGCAGTTATTGCTGTAATGTCTCCGTATATAACAGTTCCTGCTTTGTGTTGCACACTAGTTACTGTTGTTGAATTAGAGATTGTCAATGTTGTAGGAGTACAATCTGTAACAAACTGTACTGCAAAATATGTTCCAGATGTTGCTGTTGTAGTAGCAGTACCTGTAACCATTACTACACCATGCATTCCTAAGCTTTTGTTAAGAGCTATTGCGCTATCGTGTAATAAAGATTCTGATGTTGTTCTTATAGCCATTATTCTATTATTTTTATTATTTTATTAATTTGTTGAGCTGATATATCTTCTGGTAAAAGATCTTCTGCAATAGTATTTAATTCTACTTCTGCAGATTCTTGCATCATTTTTTCTACTTTATCCATTTGAGTTCTTCTAGCTTCAACTAACTCTTTGTTATCTTCTTCGATCTTATCAATTTTTTCTTTAGCTCCTTCTTCATTTTTAGTGGCAATTTCATTTACCTCTTGAGCTATTTTTAAAAATTCTTCAGACGGCTTACCTGCGTCTTCTAGATCTTTTAAAGTTTCTTTTAGGATAGCAATATTTTTACTTACTACTAAACTAAATTTTTTACCTTTTAATTCTTGAACCCCAAACAATCCATTTATAATTGTTACTAGTTCTCCTTTTGTTGCATTAATTGTTTTTGTCATTGGTCTATTTATTTATTGATTAATATTAACTATTGTTTATCACTAAAAAGTGAATTTTGTGTGCGTTTGTTGATGTTGTTGCAGCTCCCGGATTAGTTAATCTAATATTAAAACTTCCGTTAGCTACTGCATCAAGTTGTGCTATTAGTGTTGCATTGTCAGTTGCGCTAGCAGCAGCTGGAGACTGCACAGTTAATAATATAACTGAGTCTGTCTGAACAGTACTATTTGTAACTGCAAAATCTGCTTCTGCTCCTGCAGCTAAAGCTACACCAGCCAAAGTAATAACACCAGATGTTGAATTAATTGTTACATCTGTACTATGGTTAGTTGCCTGTGTAACTACACCACTACCTGTATGTATAATACCTTTTGTAGCTTCAGTAATTACTAAATTACCTTTACATACTTTTACATTAGGATTAGCACTATTTCCTTCTACTGTTAAACTTTCTACAGCACTTCCTGAACCATCATATACATAATTTTTAATAGATGCAGCTGTACCTCCAGCTTCACTACCACCATATATCTCTACATCTCCACCGTTTCCTCCTCCTGATGCTGCAGTACCACCCTTAAGTGTTAATTTACCTGCATTACCAGAAGCACTGCTTCCAGCCTCAATTGTAACAGGCTGTCCTGCTGTGCTTGATGTGGTAGCATTAGGTTTTATATCTACAGATGCTGTATTGCTAAATCTTATACCACCTCCAGCTAAATTTAAAACATCTGAATCGTGGTAGTTTCCAGAAGCCCCTATATATGCATTTGATCCTGTAACTCGTATTCCATTTTGATTTCCATCAGAACTTAAATATCCTGTACCTAAATCAATGTCATTATTATCACAATCTAAGTCTGCAGCTAAAGTTGTTAAACTAGCAGCTATTGTAATTGATCCAGCACCATTAGTAATTGTTACATTACTACCTGCAGTAAGTGTAGCTACTGATGGATAACCAGCAGTTGCATTACCTATAAGTAATTGTCCATTTGTAGACATTGCTGTGCTAGCCGCTAATGAATCTGTAGCATCTGCATACAATACAGCTCCTTTTGCAATTGTAGATAATCCTGTTCCACCATTTATTACTAAATTTTCTCCAGTAACTGTTCCTGAAAAATCTATTCCAGAAATAAATCCTGATGAAGTGTTATTACATAAACTAAGATCTATACCTGCTTCTAAAGCTGTTAATACTATATTGTTAGAAGTTGTAGCTACAGTTAATAGTCCAGTATCTCCTGACTTTATTCCTTTAAAATTTAGTTGGTTTTTATTTGTTATATCAATCCAAATATTTTCACTACCAGTACCGGTTGTAGAAAATGTTGGAAATAGAGAAGACACTAGTAACTTAGATGGCGCTTTAGTTGTTTGATTAGCTACCTCTAAATAGTCATTACTATCTACACTTGTTTTAGCTAGTGTTCTTAAATCATATATATTTCTGTTAGTTGCCATATTTAATTTGTTTTATTTTTTAATATCTTGGTGTCACAGTCAGCACAGAATTTAGTTACAAAGTTAATATATTTATCGTAATAATTTTCAGTTGTTGTTATTGTTACCGATCTGTAGTCTAAACATTGTGTATAATGTTGTATTTTTGATAGTTTACAACCTTGATGCATTCCAGTTGGATTATTAGCAGGATTTGCTGTAAGTGTCCATATTGTTCCATTTAACCATGTTGCCAGTGGATGTCCTGTTGGTAAATCAAATTTAACAACATCTCCTACAAAACTAAAATTACATGTAGGGCTACCTCCTGGCACATATCCAAACCAACCATTTGGATAACCATCATATTCTGTAATAGTTGTTCCTTCTCCTGGGTTTACTATACTTGCTCCTAAATGATTAGGGTCATGGTTTTGCCCTGTACTAGGACCTCCAGTTACCCATAACGCATTACAATCTTGAACTGCTGATACACTTGATGATTCTATATCAGCACAATTAAACAGGCAGTTTAGCTCATGTTGACTTAATAAATAATCTATTAGAATTAATTTCCATTTATTCATTAACGAACAATCATCTGTTCTACCTATTTTATAATTGTTTAACCATCTTGATCCTTTTTGAGCTATACATATATCTAATTTAAATCTTTCTGTTTCTAAAGATTCTGGTACACATGGGCTAGGTGGTATATCTGCATATTCACAACTACCATCAGGCACGGTTGCATTAGGATTATAGTTTGTAGCGTTAGGATCTATACACCCTTCTATAAAACAACAACCACAATCACAAACTGCATTTGGATCGTAGTTATCTGCATTTGGATCAGTACAACCTACAGTAGGTCCATTACTGTCTACTATAAAATTATTAGTTTCAACACATCCTAAATTATCTGTTACTGTAATGCTATAACTTCCTGTTCCTAATGTAGTATACGTTGGAGCTGATCCTGACCCTGTATATGTAATACCATCAGAGTATATTGAATTTCCTTGCACATCAAAAAGTTCCCAAGTCCACGTTGTAGCCCCAGTGTTTACTGTAACTGTTAAAGTTGCTGTACCATCATTATTAAATACAGTACATGTAGAAGTTGCATCTGTTGTTACTACATCTAAAGTATTTGGATTAGTACAAGGATTTATACAACAACTATTGTCTGGCCCTACAACTTGATTTGCAGCGTAATAATTTTGATTACAACAATTTTGTAAATAGTTTGATGCTAGCTGGTCTAAACATGCTGTATATGTACACGAACCGTCGTCTTGTGTTGCTAATGCATTATAATTTGTTGCACACGAATCTGTACACCCATAAACAGTTGGAGGAATACAAGCAGAGTTACAACAACCAGGACCATTTAAACAATTGTATTGACCTGGAGTGTATCCTGTAAATGTACCCTGCCAAGGATCATAGCATTGTCCTGTTGCTTGGTCACACTCATAACTAGGATAAGCACATTGTCCAGGACATACAGCATTTGGGTTATAATTGTGTGCATTTGCATCCATACACCCTGTTACAGGAAAAGTAAAATAACCAACCTTTTGTTCTATACAAGTATTTGAAGTATGTCCAACAGTAACAGCACTTATTTCTACTTTATAATAACCCGTTCCATTTTGCGCAAACCAGTGACCTGAAGCATAATTATTTCCAGGAGCTGCATATGCTGTTACTCCTGATCCAGGATTTATAGTACCTAAATTGTAGCTACCAAGATTTGTGTAAGTAGATCCATTAGTACTATATGACCATGTAACTGTTACAGTTCTTGAAGGGTCACAAAATATATTAGAAAATAATATTGGATTACAATTTCCAAGATCAAAAGATTCTGTAATATCTTGTAGTGTACAACAAGGTATAGTATTAGAACAAAGTAAACTGTTTTGTGGGTCTTGTAAAGCAAGATCTGATGGCACAGTCATATAATGTGCGTTTCCTATTGCATCACAAACCTGTGCTTGTACTGTACCGTAAAATTCTGTAAAACAATCTTCTAGTGTGCTAACAGTATTTGTATCTACATATCTAACTCTTATAGTATAGTAACCATAAGCTAATCCTGTAAATGTGTGAGATGCTGTTGTTACAATATCTAAAGTACCAGCGTTTATAGTTCCTCCTATTTGAACTGCTCCTGTTGCTGTGCTTGGATCTCCCGGATTTAAAGTTTTATATAATAGTATTTCAAATTTAGAGTTAGCATCCCAATCCATATAAGCCATAGCAGACGCTATTGGCGACGCACTTACTGATAAAGTACCATCACTATTATGTGTTGCACTAGCTCCAAAACCACTATTCCAGGTTGCTGAAGTAGATCCTGCATATGTATTACCAAATAAAGGTGTTGTATTTGTTCCAGCTGGATCTTCTAACAATCCAGAAGTTGCATTACATAAAATACAACTACCGTCATCAATAATTGCAGTTGCATCATAATTTACAGCAGTGTTATCTGTACAACCTGTAGGCGCATTTGGAGCTTCTCTTACTACAAGTTGAACACACTCTTGACACCCATCCTCATCAGTTACGCATACAGTATAAAAAGGATTAGCAGTATCATTAGGCGCTAAATTACCTTGTTGTCCTGTATCTCCTGTTGAAAACGTTAAGGTTACATTAGTTCCCGCTGCAGTAGCATTAATAGGTCCTCCTGCTGTGTCAACTAATGAAAATTGAGTTACATTTGAACTTACTGTACCAGCCGTTATTGCCCCTACAAAAACTGTACCAGTAGCCGGTATTCCAGTTCCAGATACTTGCATACCAGGAACAATTTTGTTACTTGGATCACAAGTCACTAAATTAGCTGTACCAGCTGTTGTGTTAGTATCACAAGTATTATCTGTAAATGTATTACCTCCTGATGGCGCAGTTACACCTACGGCTACACCACTAGAATCTGTTACTGTAACAGTATACATACTACCAGTATTAAAAGGATTTCCTGATGGAGCTCCTAAATCTCTAGCATTCCAAGTAATAATACCATCAGTACCTCCATAACTAGCATCTATACTATTTGCTGTTAATGTTAAAGTACAAGCAGTACAACAAGCTTGATCATGTATAAATAAAACATTAGCATTATTAGAGCCTCCAGGTAAATCTGCAGCCGGAATTGTATTACCAGCACAATCTTTACCTGTTGTTACATAATGACTAGCATTACCTTGACTATCACAAACAGTATAAGAAGTTGACTGCGATGGTGTGCATGAAGTAATATTTTCTGAATAATATGCTGTATAGCTAAATATATACTGCTTTTGCATTGCAGCTTGCACACGATTTCTTATATGCTCAAAACTACTTATATCATTATTTGTATAGCTAGTGTCATATCCTTCAAAACCTCCAGATAAAGTTATACCTTGGTAATTTGATTGAAACCAGGTTTCATCTATAAATCCTGTAGTATTATTCCCAAAAATCTCTGTATGGTAGTTTGTATTATTATGCTGAAATAAAAGATCAATTCTTTTAAACGATTGTCTTTGCGTTTGATTATAATCTGGAGTTATAACACCATTTTGTCCTAAATAAGATGTTAAAGGGTCTCCCCAAGAAAATGGTACTTGATTTACAAGCTCTATAAATGCACTATCACTTTGAGAAACACCATTAATATATTCTTTATAGTACCCTGCTTCTATTAAAGTTCCTGACGGATTGTGTATTGGAGCATATCTGGTAAGTAATGAATAGTCTCCTATTGCATTTACACCTTTAAGAATATTCATTCCCTTACTGTAAAAGTATGTATTAGCCTTATTACCACATGCATTTACAAGATTAAACTTTTCAGTATTAGCACCAGAAGACATCGGGTCCCAATTATAATCAAGCATAGTATGATAACGATTTCCAACAGGACACAATATTGGTCCATTATCATTTTGAAAACCTTGAGATGTAAAATACTCAATATGACCAGATTGGAAAATTACTTGTAAATCTATCTCAAAATAACCATTAGTTGACGGAATATTAGTTGCTCCTCCGCCTGGAGTAAATGCATTATTTTGATAGTATAAACTTATATTATCTGTAGTATTTACAGTAGATACTTTAGTAGAAGAGTTAGGAGGTAATGATCCTTGCCATTGTGAGGGAGTATAATTTGTTATATCGACTATTTCTACAACAGGATCCCAGCCAGTTCCAGTACTTGGTTTTTTAGCTACAGTAATAATTAAACCTATGTCTGTATTAGCTGTATCATAAGCATCTTCAAAAATCCTGTGATTATAAGCTTGTACAGAAATCCATCTTTTACCTGTACTAGCAGGAGTTACCATACCACTACTTCTGCCTATCTTGCCCTCTAAAAATGTTCTTGATTCTAAATTTTCTCTAGTCTTAGGGTTTAAAGGATTACTATAAACATCTGCAGATAATTCTATTAAAGATGTACCATAAGAAGAACCGTATTGTGATTCTTCTGCTGATCTTCTTATTTCATCTACCTCATCTTTAACTCTTTCTGCTGGTGTTCTGTCAGATGAAGGGGCCTCTCTTGTGTCTCTAGATCTTACAGCCCCTCTAAGTTCTTCCTCTGATAGTGGATTTTCTTCGTATGCCATTTTAAAGTTTAATTATAAGATTAACAATCACACCCACAACTGTTATCACAAATTTCTTTTGCTTTGTTATACTTATGTAGTATATCAATATAATATGAATTACTTTGGTTTTCTCCTGCAATCTCTACAGAAGAAATAGCGCTTTGTAATAGTAAATATATTTTTTGTGCTTTTGCCATAGCTGTTGCACATCTTGCACAATCACAATGACAATCTATTAATTCGTATGTTAGTTTGTTTAAACAACAATCTATATTACATTTAATTATAAATGGTTTGCATCCATATTCTAGGCCGTTTTCTGATAAACATGCTCTATACACTCCATACTGCGATGGTAAGTTTTCAGAAGGAAAATTTAAAGTTCCTTTACCTGAACCATCATACGCCATAGTTACTGTGTATGAAGTTCCGTCTTCCATATTTTCAAGCACAATGTCAGCTTGTGTAGCTGTCTGATCGTATCTGTCTCCAGATATAGCTATTAACTTACAAGAGTTTTCTACGCTTATATTAAATCCCATATTATTTTATTTTTATAAAAAAAGACTGACAGGGGGACTATGCCCCCTATTAGTCTTATATAGTTATACGATTTTACTCGTCAATCTCAGTTACATACTCTACATGTAAGATAGCTCTACTACCACCACTGTAAGTTCCAGTAGTAGTTAGTTTAAGCTCTCCTCCAGCAGACAATTTATTTGCTGTTAATGTAAGAGCATTGTAGTCATCTATAGATCCAGTTGCTAGTGTACCCATTAAGTCTGTAGAACCACTAACTAGCTTTACATTTGTACCACCAGCTAATGTAGTTATTTCACTTAAATGTGCACGAAGAACTAAAGCTCCCGCAGGTAAATATACTCCACTTCCTCCAGAAGGATAGTCTCCAGCAGATGTCATAACACCAGTGTCAAATGAAGCTGTTTTTACGTTTGATAATTTACTCATTTTTTTAAATTTTAAAGGTTAATATTATAAGTTAACTGGTGCAAAATTTACTGACGCTAAATATCCGTTTAGTACTGACTCAAACGCTTGCGTTATAGAACCTGTACCGTTATCGAATGCAATATTAAACTCAATAATATTATCAACACCGTGAATTTGAGAATTAGATGAACCATCTTTAGTAGCTGCAATGTGATACATGTCGTAAGGACTAGCAGTATTAGTTACTAAAGCTGGAGTATTTGGAAGGTGACCTCTGTGGTAAAAACCATAGTTAACACCTCTTGCAATATCTTCCATCTTTTCTACATAAAAACCATCACCAACTCCTCTAGATCCTGGAGTTGTATTTGTATCTGCTAAAGTAGTACCGTTACCGCCACCATCAATAGCTTCAAAAGCTAATTCCATTTCAACTAAATCTTCTTGAACTGATCCATCAGCCTTAACTTCACCTTTTTTAAATCCAGTAAAATCAATGTCTGTACCGTTGTTAGTAATACTGTTTACCCAGTGAGGTAAATCAGCATTAATAGCAGCAGCAAAATCTATACACTGTTGAGTTGGAGTTGCATTTGCAGCTACACTAATTGTATATGACTTCATTTCAAAAGGTTCGTTACCGTTAGTTTTGTTTATGATTTTTAAAGTGTGCTCACCAGCAATTGTTGCATTAGTAGTTAATGCTCCATTTCTAACTTGCGCAGTTTGTGCAGCGTGACCTTTACCACTCCAGTTAATCACATCTTTACCATAAATCCAAGGACTTACAATATTAGTTGTTCCATTACCCTGTACAATTCTAAATTGTGGAGAGTCTGCTACTGTGTCTCCAGCTACCATACTTGTAGGTCCTGAAGCACTTAATTTTTGGACATCAAGAGCACCATTAGCTAATACACCATTAGTGTAGCTAACCGCAACCTCGTTTCCGATAAACAAATGTCTTGCCATTTTTCTATTTTTTTAAATTAATATTTATTCATTTTTACTCACTTCTGCTTCGTGAGTTTTGTATCGAGGGTCACTAATTCCCTCTAAAATGCTGCTAACTGTCATGTCCACAAGCTCTTGATGAGTATGTTCAGGAAGTTCACAACTAATCCCCAAAGTTAGTGAAATTTGCCTTGGTTTTCTTATATATGTTATTTTTACCTTGTCTATTATAAATATATCATTCGTATACAAGTCAATATATTCTCCACGCATAGTTGTTAATGGTGATGTATATTTTGTAGTATTAAAAGGATCATCTAATAAGGTAAATATGTCGTCGTGTTGTATAAATTTGTTTGTTGCAAATTTTCTCACTGCAAATGCAGGAGGTAATCTTTTTGTGCCTAATCCGTTTTCAGTGTATTGAACATAGATAACTCCATTGGCATCATCTTCTGGTCCAGTAGATCCTGGATAAGATGTAATTATAGGTGTTACTAAAGTAGGAGCTGTAGCATTAGCTTGAGGATCTGCCGCATCCCAATTAAGATATGTTATAGTATTTACAAAGTCTACTATAATTATAAAAGAATTAGGAAATTGTAATTGACCATACTGTTCCCAATATACTTGTATACCTGGTTGCCAATTAGCTGGGTCTATTAAAAAATCTTTAAATGCTTGTATATCCTGCGGGTATGTATATGTACCTTGATTTACAAATACATAATTAAATCCTAAACTAGGATCAGAAGGATCAGCCATAATTGCTGCTCCCTCAGCCATATTAGTTCCATCATGTAATTCAGTCAAAGGCATTACATAGTATGCTGTAGGGTCATTATCATCATAAGAAAATGATATTGGATCACAGTTAATATCTGTAAAAACCTCAGACCTTTGATTTACTAAATATAGATAATCAGAAGGTAATCTAAATTGATCTACCCAAAATCTGTCACTATATTGCTCTTTAAAAATTACTGGAGCTGAATATTCTTTAACCAAACTTCTAAGATCATCTATTCTTTTTTGGCTTTCTTCAAAACCCCTACCATATTTATTGTTTTTTCCGTACTTCGTGTTTAAAAATCTAGAAACAGATTTATTTAATTCTATATCTATTTCTTGAGGTAATAGCATGTCAGCTTGGAGTGAATTTATTTTATCCACTCCTTGCTGTACTGCTATATGCATTTCTGTTACATTCATATTATGTTAATGCTAATTCTTTGAGTTTTGCTCTAAGTATTGTTAATTTACCAGAATTCTTTTTGTCTTTTAAATGAACAACAGTGTCTTCTGTAGTATCACCAAGAACCTCGTCTATAAAAATTATCTGATTACCAATCTTTCTTAAAACCCCAGAAGAAACCATTTCTTCAATCTCTGCTTTTAGTTCTAAGTTTTTATCAGTTGCAATTTTAATAAATCTTTTAGGTTCTTTATTCTTAATTTCATAAAGAGCATTTTCAATTTGTTCTAAACTCATCCTAGCAGGATTAGTATTAGACATTAATCTTAGTATTCTCTTCATGTTTGAAGGATTAGAAGATACTTTAATAAATTCTTTATCTGCGTCTTTCTTAAGTTTGATAAGGTTATTTTTAACTTTATCATCTCTTGTAAGATCTTGGATATAAAATCTTTTATTGTAATCTTTATCCATTTCCTGTTTAGTTAAAGATACATGAGGGTGTTTAAGTGCAAAATTGTACTTAATAAAATCCATAATATTTAATGGTCTCCCATTTTCATCTTTTCCTATTTCTAGTTCTACTCCTGTAAAACCAACAGGTATTGTAAGTTCTGCCCAGAATTTTTTAGAATGTTTAGGCCAATCAACATGATCAGGATTAACATCTAAAATTCCTTCCATATACTTTTTTTCTTCAGCTAAGCTAAATGGTTTAAGTGGTTGTCTGTTTACAAACACACTACTTAATTTCATTGTAGCTTCTGCTCTTACTGCTTTAGGTAGATGACCATCTAGGTCTTTTCTCCTTAAATACACTTTTTTTTCCATAATTCAGTTCTTTTAAAGTTTTAGTTAGTGGGTGTAAAGAATAACTCCCCGATTATATAATTGTAATTAAAGATGTGGGGGATTGTTCCCCCACAACCTTAATCAAAAACCAATATATAGACTGCAAATTAATGCCAAATTAAGATGCTGTACACTCAATGTCTAAAGAAGTATCAAAACGTCTTAATGCGATACCTGCAGTTTTTAACATGTGTACAGACGCCCCATCAACATCAGATGCTCTAGCGTCAGTAGAACTAAATCCTCTAGGGACTACAGATCCAGCTACACACCATCTCATCGCCTCACGGCCCTTCTTAGAAATCATTTGTAGGTTATTCTGACCATCATAATTTGATTGATCAACAAATACCATTCTGTATGATTCTAAAGAGTATCCAGTAACAGGGTGTTTTGCACGAGCTTGAGCAACCGCACCATGATCAAATAATGGTAATTTTACCACATTTACAGTGTGTCCGTCTACGTGCTCGTACGTAGTAAAGTAACCAGTTAAACCTAATGATCTACCAGAACCTGTGATGAATCTATTTTCACCTCCAACTTTAAATGCATTACCTGCAGCTGAGAAGTGAGCTTTTAACGCCTCATCAAATTCTCTAGCACCTCCAGTACCAGTGTAAAGAGTTACTTGTTTTTGAGCAGCATCAGTCATTTGATAAAATAAATCACCGATGATGTTTTTAATTTTTGTTTCAGTCATAGTAGAGTAAGTATCTTTATTTACTATTTGCTCTAATAGACCAGGACCTACAACAACTGGTTGACCATTTTCATCTTTCATGTAAGTGATCCCGTTTGAGTCATAAGTCTTTTGACCATACCAGTAGTACATTTCACACTCTTCTTTAAAGTCAAGCATGTGTAAGTACTCTTCGTAGTCCA
>CEVB01037089.1_pt1 | contig 14314 bp, 14 predicted proteins | sample 531381 | NCBI WGS metagenome assembly CEVB01 (sample SAMEA2622763, study PRJEB7988) | marine metagenome | biome: marine biome (ENVO:00000447); feature: surface water layer (ENVO:00002042); material: "saline water (ENVO:00002010), including plankton (ENVO:xxxxxxxx)" | depth 5 m | reverse complement strand
CAGCGAACTGCCCGTCATCTGCAGGCTGGCTGCTATTAAATTTATCTTTGTCAGCCAGGCCAATGACTAACTCATTAACCAAAGGGTTACTCAGACGGGACACCTGCACCAGCGCCCCGCCGTTTACTTCAGGCCGGCTCAGGCTGGCGTTTGGGTTTAAAATGCGCGCCTGTGGCAGACTGGCAGTAGTCCAGGCGCCTATCACGCCGTTACCGCTTCCTGTCAGGCAGGCTTTTGGCACTTCAATGGCCAGAGCCGTTACATTTTTAGTGACCAAATCGTCATTGGCACTGCTTTGGGTAATACCGCCGGGAAACCCTGCTCCATCGCCTGCACCCGGCGTGCTGTCGCCCTCAACCGGAACATAATTCACCAGATCGAAGGTTTCTCCCAGATTCACCACAAAGGGGTCTTTACGCTGACCAACAAAAACACGAGCTTTCGCATCGCAGCCAGGTATCGCAACGTTGTATACATATTGATCAGCATAGGCCTGATAAGCGCTGGCGCTGTTGAAGGTTTTGTTACCCACATAATCGTAGGGTTTGGTGAAAGTTGTTGCGCCATCTGGCGACAGCATAGTACTGGCGGTACCGCTTTGTAACTCCAGGCTATAGTTTTCAATAAAATTAAGTGCTGTTGCATCGTCGGCACTTATCGCGCCGACATTTTTTAGCGGCACAGCGACCATTCTCTGATTGTCGGCAGGGCCTATTGGTAATTTTACGCCCATGCCCTCGTTGGCCAGCCTGCTGGAAAAGCGAAAGTTAAAACTGATGTCAGCCTTGGCATCACCATCATTGTCAATATGAATACTGTAAACAGCCTGGGGATCCATCGCAAAATAATTCGGCCCACCATAGGCGTCCTGCAACGGAATGTAATTAGCGATTAACGACACATAGTCTTCACGACCCGCTTCATAGCTATTGAACAGATAAAAATCAGTGGCATCCAGTGTCGGCATACGGGTGATGTTTGGCGCCTCACGATGGCTCGACGCCTGAACATCGACACTTAGTGCTGCCACGCCCAGCACCGAGCTAACGGCCAGAAAAAGCATTGTACGGTTCATTTCTGTTATCCTTCAGTTTAAGTTGCCACCAAGTAACGACTCACTGAATGAACCGGATGCACTAAAAGTAAAAATAAAAAAACCGCCGTAGCGGTTTTTTGTTTTCTTCAGCGTTACAGCGTAACAATTTGCGCGGTAAACAACACCGGCCCGGTCGGTGCACCGGTTGCAGAACCGCCCCTTGGTTCCAGACTTACCGCTAACGCCGCGATCGCCAGGCCTTCAGCTGCCTGTGGCCAGGAGAGCTCGCGCTGACCTTGCTGCGGCAGCAACCCTAAAGATATTGGCGCCTGCCCATTTGCAGGCAGCATCCAAAGTTCATAATCATTAGCTGTTTCTGCCGCTACGGCGGGCGTAGCTTTTATCGTAAGCTTCTGCTGCGCTTTGCTAATTAACCACCAGGCTTTGGCATCGCTGCTTTGGATCACCGCAATATCTTGCTGTGGCATGCTGCTAAGCATCGGTTTTAGCATCACCACTGCCAATGCGACAGAAGCAGCAAGAGCCAGGCCAAGCCAGACAGGCCGGTATGAAACAGGTGGTGCACTAACCGTTGGCGCAACCCAGCCCAATCGCTGCTGGATACGTTGCCAAACAGCGGGATTTGGTGGTGTTGGTGGTAAGCCTTCGGCCAGCGGATTAAGATGCTGCTCCCAGCGCCATACGGTTTCGCGCACTGCCGGTCTGGCCATCATCAGCTGCTGAAAACGCCTGCGGGCGCCGCCACGCATGGCACCGAGAATAAAATCGACAGCCAGAGCGTCGAGTAGTTCCTGTTGCTGATACTTCATGCTTCCAGGCACCTCTTTAACTGCGTTAAACCTCGCCTAATCCAGCTTTTTACTGAGCCAAGTGGTGAGCCGGTATGGGCCGTAATTTCCTGATGGCTCAGCCCGTTAAAGTAAGCCAGCTGGATAGACTGCCGGTGCTCATCAGCTAACCCCTGCATACAGTCGTCCAGCTTAACCTTGTCCCGGACCAAGCCAATTGCCTCCCCCGGCTGTACCTCATCAGCGGCCTCATCAGGTAATTCTTCACTTAAATCCAGATGTTCAGCTTTTACCCGACGGGATTTAAGCAAATCCAGTGCCCGGTACCGGGTAATACTAATCATCCAGCTCATTACGCTACCTTTTTCAGCATGATAATCACCCGCATTGTGCCAAATACGGACATAAGCGTCCTGCAACACATCTTCAGCCCAATCATTGCGCCGGAGTAAGTGCAGACTAACTGAAAAAAGCTTGCCTGATGTGGCCTGATACAACTGCTCAAACGCCTGTTTATTACCTTGTGCGGTCGCAAAGAGCCATTGTAGTAATTGTTGTTGTGACTGTTCCATGCTGTACCCTGTGATGATGTCCTGAACCTAATACGCCGGACTTGATGAGTTGGATGCAAACCAGCGCAGATTAATACAAATATCACGTGTGTTTTTTTACCGCTAAGCTATCATCCGCTTCCTTTTTCCGGCGGCTCTTTTATGCTTAGCCAACGATATTGATGCAGAGAACGTTATGCGAATTTGTTTTCTAATGTACTCGTGGGACAAAGTTTACCCCGATGGCGACAGCACTATCCGGATGATCCACGAGGCAGTGAGTCGTGGCCATACGGTTGCTATTACGCATGCGACTAACCTGACGGTGCGCGACAGCATCGCACAGGCGTTTTGCAAAGTGTTTGTCAAAGGGCAGAAAATCTCCAGTAATATTGCCAGTTTTTACCGCAATGCACAGTTTAACCAGCAGAAGCTGCCACTGGCGGCCTTTGACGCTATTTTTATCCGGCTGAACCCGCCGCTTGACCCCATAGTGCTGAACTTTCTGGACTCGGTGCGTGAAGACACCTTTATCATGAACGATTTAGATGGTGTTCGTATCGCTAACAATAAAATGTATACGGCATCTTTACATGATCCGGATAACGAATTTATTCCGGTGACGCATGTATCAAAAGATAAAGACTATCTGGCGCGGGTACTGGCTGAATCGCCAAATGATAAAATGGTATTGAAACCGTTGAACGGCTACGGCGGCAAAGGCGTTATTTTGCTGGAAAAATCTGCCGCACAAAGTGCCCGCTCACTGCTGGATTTTTATATCGGCGATCAGGAGCGTGGCAACTACGTGATTTTGCAGGAATACGTTGAAGGCGCCGAGCTTGGTGATATCCGTATTCTGATGCTCAACGGCAAAGCCATAGGGGCAATGCGCCGCATTCCGCCGCCGGACGACGTACGCTCGAATGTGCATGCCGGCGGCAGTGTAATCAAATATCAGCTAACCGAACGGGAAAAGCGGCTTTGCGCGCACATTGGCCCCAAGCTGGTACGTGACGGCTTATTTTTTGCCGGCATTGATGTGATCAACGGCAAACTGATTGAAGTGAATGTGATGAGCCCCGGCGGCATCGCCAGAATCAACCGGCTGAACGGTGTCAGATTGCAAGAAAAAGTAATTGATTTTATTGAACATATGGTTAGCAGCAAGTCGCATTTGTCACCGCGTAAGCAGGTTTTCAGACCGTTGCTGACACAGGCAGAAGCGCTTAATTGAAAATTTTTATCGTCTTTAAAAAAATAATTCACTGTTTTTAACCGGTAAATCTCGGTAAATAGGCAAAAAAATCTGAGGTGCGCTTATGTCACAGGTAGAAAGCAACGAGTTTGAGTTGGAAGATTTATCAGAAGACAATGAAATTATAAAAGAACTATCGCCCAAGGACAGCAAGGCCAAACAAAAGCTTGAAGCCCGCCGGCGTATAGATGATTTACTGGAGCAAAAACGTTTGCGCCAGTTGCTGGATGACTGGGATCTGGAAGACGATGAAGCATAAAAAAGGGCGCTTACAGCGCCCGTTTTTTTATCTGCAATTCATGCGTACTTAGCCGCGGTATTTTTGCATCACCAGCGTGGCGTTGGTGCCACCAAAACCAAAGCTGTTAGACATTACCGTATTCAGTTCAGCTGCTTTAGCAGCAGTCACTATATTCAAGCCTTTCGCCGCTTCGTCCAGCTCGCCAATATTGATAGAAGGCGCAATAAAGTTATGCTTCATCATCAGCAGCGAGTAAATAGCTTCATGCACACCGGCCGCACCGAGTGCGTGGCCCGTCATCGCTTTGGTCGCACTGATAGCCGGTGATTTACCGGCAAACACCTGCTGAATAGCCCCCAATTCTTTCACATCGCCAACTGGCGTGCTGGTACCATGAGTATTGACGTAATCCACATCCCCGACCACGCCCTGCATCGCCATTTGCATACAGCGCACAGCACCTTCACCACTTGGGGCGACCATATCAAAACCATCGGAAGTTGCACCGTAACCGACAATTTCAGCATAAATGGTCGCGCCACGAGCCAACGCATGTTCCAGCTCTTCAACCACCACCATACCGCCACCGCCGCTAATAACAAAGCCGTCACGGTTTGCATCATAAGTACGTGAAGCCAGCTCTGGGGTGTCGTTATATTTCGTTGACAACGCACCCATGGCGTCAAACTCCATCGCCAGTGTCCAGTGAACTTCCTCACCGCCACCGGCAAAAATAACGTCTTGCTTGCCAAGTTGGATCAGCTCTACAGCATGGCCGATACAGTGCGCACTGGTGGCACAAGCCGAGCTGATCGAATAATTCACGCCTTTAATTTTAAACGGTGTTGCCAGGCAGGCAGAACAGGTACTGGACATCGTTTTAGGTACTGCGTAAGGGCCGACGCGTTTAACACCTTTCTCACGCAAAATATCAGCGGCTTCAACCTGTACTTTTGATGAAGCACCACCAGACCCCGCTACCAGACCAATGCGCGGACTAGAGATTTGCTCTTCAGTAAAACCGGCGTCCTGCATCGCTTCCTGCATCGCAAGATACGCATAGGCAGCAGCATCACCCATAAAACGCATGGCTTTACGGTCAATCAGCTCTGCCGGATCCAGTTTGATATTACCCCACACCTGAGAGCGCAGTCCCAGCTCGGCAAACTCTTCAGAACGCGTAATACCGGAGCGTCCAGCCTTTAACGACGCCAGCACTTCGTCTTTGTTATTGCCGATACTGGAAACAATACCAATACCTGTGATTACTGCTCTTTTCATGCTAACTCCCACAGACCGGGCCACTGCCGGTACCTTTAAAATAATACTGTGCGTCATTGTACGGACTTTGTGACCGAAAGTGGTCAGCTTTCAGCGCACACTTGTACTCTGTTTCCAATTCTGCGGTAGCTTAAGGTAAACTACAAGCCGAATTTTGTTGTGGATCCGCAGTCTATGTCCGAGCTTAGCAACGCTAAAATACACTTTAATGAACAAGGTACGCCGGTAGCTTCTGACTTTGACGATGTCTATTTTTCTAATGACGGCGGTATGGCAGAAACGGATTACGTATTTCTGCTGCACAATGGTTTACCACAGCGCTGGCAAAACCATACCGGCAGTGCCTTTCATATTATTGAAACCGGTTTTGGCACAGGCGCTAACTTTCTTCTGACCTGGCAACGTTTTCGCCAGCACCGGCAGCAGTTCCCTGCTGCGACCTGCCAGCGCCTGTATTTCAGCAGCTTTGAGAAGTTCCCGTTAAGCTTAAATGATCTGACCCGCGCACTGGCTATACACACTGAACTGTCAGAGCTGTGCCAGCTATTGCTGGCAGCCTACCCGTTGCCATTAAGTGGTTGTCACCGAATGAGTTTTGACAACGGCAGTGTCATACTGGATTTGTGGCTTGGTGATGTGAACACCTTACTGCCTGAGATTAACAGCCGCACTGATGCGATTTATCTTGATGGTTTTGCGCCAAGCAAAAACCCAGACATGTGGCAACCTGAGTTATTTACCAATTTAGCCAGACTCAGCTACAGCGGCACCACTGTTGCTACTTTCACTTCTGCCGGCCTCGTCAAGCGAGGCTTGCAACAAGCGGGATTTACTGTGGCCAAAGTAAAAGGCTTTGGCCGAAAACGCGAAATGTTAACCGCCCGGATGGAGTTATCTGCTGCGCTAGCCGAGCCTGAAACGCTGGAAGTGACGATTATCGGCGGTGGCATAGCCTCAATGTGTACTGCTCTGGCGCTGATACAACGAGGTATTGCAGTACACCTGATTTGCGAAGATGACAACGTCGCAGCCCAAGCTTCGCAAAACCGCCAGGGCGCGGTTTACCCTAACCTGCATGCTAACCTGACACCGGAAAGCCAGCTCCATGCGATGGCCTTTTTATATGCCAGACAGTTTTACCAGCGCTGGCACAACGCAGGGCTTAATTTTGCGATGGACTGGTGTGGGTTATTGCATCTGGCTACCAACGAGCAGCTGCAGCAGCGCCAGCAAAAGCTAATCGATAAAGCGCTGTGGCCAGAGTCGCTTGTCAGGGCGGCAACTGCAAACCAGGCTTCAGTGATAGCCGGGTTACCCGTTAACCATAGTGGCATCTACTATCCATTGGCTGGCTGGCTCAGTCCGCAGCAGTTTTGTCAGCAGGCATTGTATTTTCTGCAGCAGCAAGCCGAGTTCCGCGTTAGCCTGAACTGCCATGTTGCCGCGCTCACCCGCCAACAAGACGCCTGGCTCCTCACAACCAACACAGGCGAAATCAGCGCAACAAAATTAGTGCTGGCATGCGGCAGTAAACTGGCAAGTTTTGACCAGAGTAAAGTACTACCTCTGAATAAAATCCGTGGCCAGGTCAGCCATATAAAACAGGCTGCAATGGCGCCCCTTAAAACCGTACTTTGCCATAAAGGCTACATCACACCACAGTGGCAGGGGCTGCATTGTATCGGCGCTACTTTTGACCGCTTATCAACAGAATCAGTAATAACAGAGCAGGACGATCAGGAAAACCTGCAACTGGCAAAGGCTCAGCTACAGCATCCAGAGTGGCTTGAAGACGCTGAAATTACCGGTGCTGCAGCAGCATTCAGGGCAACCCTGCCAGATCATTTGCCGGTTGTCGGCACGGTAACAGACCAGCCAGGGCTTTATTTGTTTGGCGCTTTAGGTGCCAGAGGCATTATGCTGTCACCATTGCTGGCTGAATTACTGGCTTGCCAAATTTGTGCAGAACCTCTACCGTTAAATCTGTCACTTATTAACAGGCTAAGCGCAAACCGGTTCTAGCCTGGCGCTGTTGTTGCGTTTACAGAGACGAATATGAGCCAAACAAAACAAATACTGATTGCCGAAGACGATAACTTTATGCGCACTTTGCTTGAAGCTCAGTGTCGAAACCTTGGTATGCAAACTAAAGCGGTGCCTGATGGTGCAGAAGCCGTCACCGAAGCATTAAGTTATCAGTATGACATCCTGCTGATGGACATTCAGATGCCGGTGTGTGACGGTCTCACTGCAATGCACATGTTAAGGCGTCTTGGCTACGACAGGCCCATTTTTGCGATGTCTGCCGACGACATTGCAGACAGCGGTTTTAATCAGGTGCTCCCTAAGCCGGTTGATATTCAGCTGCTGGCGGATCTGCTGCAACAAACCCCGCAACACAAATCCGTGGCTTTAGTACTGGATACCGAACTGATTACACTGTTTTATCAGAACCTGCGGCAATTAAGCGTCGAGTTTGATAATGCGTTAACTGCAGGACAACGTGAAACCCTGCGCCAGATCTGCCACAAAATTAAAGGCGGAGCCGCCAGCTTTGGTGAGGCAACCCTCGCTGAACTGGCTGACAAACTGCAGCAGCAGTTGCTTTCAGACGCCCCGATGGATGAACTAAAACACAGTTGTCAGTATTTTGCTGAATTTATTCAGCAGTTTGGAGACAGTAATGCGTGAACCAAAGATTTTACTGGTTGACGATGTAGACTACAGCCGGCAACTGCTACGTAACAACATCATGGCATTGACCAGCAGTAAGCTGTTAAAGCACACTACATTCAGCTTTTTTAACGCGCATAATGCCTCGTCGGCACTAACGATGTTCAATATGCAACCACCGGATTTAGTCTTTCTCGACATCGAGCTGCCAGACAGCTCTGGTCTGGAGCTGCTGAAAAAGTTTAAGCAGGAACGCCCGGAGTGCTTTGTTGCGATGATCAGTGGCTTTAGCACATTGGAAAATGTGCAACAAAGCATAGCAGCCGGCGCCGCGACCTTTATCGTTAAACCCTTTAGTGGCGATAAAATACTGTCTGCGATGCGTTTATTTGAAAAACGTACTCAGCCACAGCCTGTGCAGCTCAATACAGTATAATCTTGCGGCGCGCTGGAAAAAAATTTGTTAAGGTAGATAAAACAAAACAAATTAAAATAAGGAAATATCATGCGCTTAGTGGCTTTTCTGAGTGTAGCTTTTATCCTTTTCGGCTTTTCAGCTAAAAGCTACGGTAATGACTTTTATCAAATCCCGGTCCCGACCGATGCACGGGAGTTTGCCCGTCTGGATAACAAAATGCCGGCTGTACTGAGCTTTTTCAGCCAGCAAAGTGAATCGGCCTTGCGTGACTATTATATCCAGCAGCTTGGTCAACCTGATATGACCCAGCAGCATTATGGTCGCGAGCAATTGTACTTTACGGTAAGCGGCAACCGCGTACGGATCCTGATTTCAAGCAGAGATGACTGGCGCCAAGTTGATATTATGATACAAAACTGAGCCAATTACCGGCTCAGGGTTTAGTCAGCTGCAAAACCACCCGGCGGTTCTTTTTGCGCTCTATCGCCGTATCATTCGGCGCAACGTGCCGCCGTTCGCCAAAGCCTTCTACCTGTACCCGCTCTTCACTCAGCCCTGCTGCGACAAAAAAGCTTTTCACTTTCTCCGCCCGCTTCACAGACAATTGCTCGTTCATCCAGCGGCCGCCATAACTGTCGGTGTAGCCTTGAATTTCAACAAAGTCTATTTCGGGATCATATTTCAGGTATTCCGCGATCTGAGCAAGCCTGCGCTCAGACTCGCGGGTTAGCTGATCGCCACCACTTTCATAACTTAGCACGGTAAATGCAATATCATCAAAACTGTAAGGCAGAAGCTTAGACACGCAGACATTAAACTTCTGATAGGTAGATAGAAATTGCACAGGATTCATCGCTGCAACCACTTTATCGTATGGGCTGTACCAATCGCTGAAATAGAATGTCGGGCTAAAGCCATGCTCTAATTCGGTCAGTAATGTCCAGGCCGTTTTCTTTGGTAACTCGCCGTTATATTGCTTCAGCAGCTGCATGCTGGCGACGGCCTTAGCAGGCTCGCCCGGGCGCCAGGACGGCGGCACAGACAGTACTTCAGCCAGCGCATAACTGTCTGGCAAACGTAGCATCTGCAATTCAAAATCCAGATTCAGCCCTTTGCTGGCCACACTGCGAAATACTGCCTGACCAAATTGCGGTATTTCATGCTGTAACTGGCATTCTACCGGCGAGTTTTTACTTAACAGCCAGTTGGACTGCTCGATCGCGGCAGAATATTGACGCAATTGTGGCTGTGACAGCGCCACAGTAGATGTTATCAGCGCACTAAGCGCTATACAGGTTCGCATAATCCGGCTTCTCATTACACTAAACAACTCTTTGTCATTCCTGTCATAAGCTAGCAAGCACTGTGCCGCAACAAGACGCTGACACATTTTTTTGGCATAATAGCCGCTGATTTATTAAATGGCGATGTTATGACACAACCTAGTTCTCTACTTGCACAACGTTTTCGCGGCTACTACCCGGTAGTTATCGACGTGGAGACGGCAGGCTTTAATGCAAAAACCGATGCGCTATTGGAAATCGCAGCCACGTTGTTGGGTATGAATGACAACGGTGAACTTATCCCACAACAAACACTGCACTTTCATGTACAGCCATTTGAAGGTGCAAATCTGGATGCAAGCTCACTGGCATTTAACGGTATCGACCCGTTTAATCCTTTGCGTGCAGCTGTAACAGAACGCGAAGCCATTACCGAAATTTGTAAAGCGGTGCGTAAAGCACAGAAAGACGCAGGGTGCCAGCGTAGTGTTATCGTGGCGCACAATGCCGCTTTTGATCAGAGCTTTTTTAATGCAGCAGTAGAACGGCTTAATTTTAAACGCTCGCCATTTCATGCCTTTGTATCCTTTGATACCACCAGTTTGTCAGCACTGGCGCTGGGCCAAACAGTGTTGGCTAAAGCCTGCCAGACAGCTGGCATAGCCTTCGATAACAAAGAAGCGCACAGTGCCTTGTATGATACCGAACGCACAGCAGAACTATTTTGTTATATCGTTAACCGCTGGCAGCAGTTGGGAGGATGGCCATTGGCTAATTTGCCGTGTGCCGGGGCCGAAGACGACAATCCAGAGACACTGGATGCAGTGTAGCCATGTCTGCTGATCCGATAAAAAAAGCCACATTATAGTGGCTTTTTCTATGGGTGAGTGCGTTATTCTGCCGCAGTGTCTGTTTTGTGTTTGGCAGCGGTTTCTTTGATTAAGGGTTGTAACTCTCCGCGTTGAAACATTTCCAATACGATGTCACAGCCACCTATCAGCTCGCCTTCTACCCATAACTGTGGGAACGTTGGCCAGTTTGCATACTTTGGCAACTCAGCACGAATATCCGGATTCTGCAAAATATCAACATAAGCAAACTGCTCACCACAGGCGATCAGCGCCTGCGACGCTTGCGCGGAAAAACCACAGCTCGGAAACTTCGGCGAGCCTTTCATAAATAACAGAATCGGATTTTCAGCAATTTGCTGCTTAATTTTATCTAATGTTTCCATCACTACCTCACAACATAAGCATTTTCAGACTGGCAGATATTTTACGCTGTTATGCAACTTCTGGCACTTGAGATCCAGGAAAAAATCCCCATCTCCATCGCAACGACCCGGCGCTCTGCTCAATACAACTCAACTACACCGAGACAGGCCGTCACCACCACTGTAAAACTTGAGTATTTTAGTCAGGTTTTGTAGTCTACGCTATGCAGACAACATAAACAACGTCAATGGAGAACAACTATGGCCTTTGAATTACCAGCTTTACCTTATGCAAAAGACGCGTTAGCACCTCACATTTCTGCTGAAACGCTGGAATACCACTACGGTAAACACCACAATACCTATGTTGTAAAATTAAACGGCCTGATTGAAGGTACACCTTTTGCAAGCAAGTCTCTGGAAGAGATTGTCCGCACGTCTGAAGGCGGCATCTTTAACAACGCAGCTCAGGTGTGGAACCATACTTTTTACTGGCACTGTCTGTCACCAAATGGCGGCGGTGACCCAACAGGCGCTTTAGCCGATGCCATCAACGCCAAGTGGGGCTCTTTCTCTGCATTTAAAACCGCCTTCAACGACAAAGCCGTAAACAACTTCGGCTCAAGCTGGACCTGGTTAGTGAAAAAATCTGATGGTAGCCTGGACATTGTTAACACCAGCAACGCTGCAACTCCATTAACTGACAAAGATCTGACACCAGTCATGACTGTCGATCTGTGGGAGCACGCTTACTACATTGATTACCGTAATGCGCGCCCTTCATACCTCGAAGCGTTCTGGGCATTAGTAAACTGGAAGTTCGCCAGCGAGAACTTCAGCAAGTAATATATCCCCTGTACAAACCCGGCAACCGCCGGGTTTTTTGTCAGTATAGCTTTACAACTAAGCCCGCCACCGCAATAAAACCATTTCGCCCCCTCTAACGTAGCTGAAAAAGAAAATTGTAGATATTTCTGTCAATTAGTCAGGCGGGAATGCGCTTTACTGTCTAACCTTAGAGGAACAGCTTGGCTGCTACCCTTATCTGATGTTTACAAAGCTGGAGGTGCGTATGAGTATTTTTGAGCACTACAAATCTCGTTATGAGGCTGCAAAAGAAGAAGAATATACCATCCAGGAATTCCTGGCTTTATGCAAAAGTGACAAGAGTTGTTACGCCAGCGCTGCTGAGCGTCTTTTACTGGCGATTGGCCAGCCTGAGCTGATTGACACCGCTCAGGATCCCAAGTTAAGCCGGTTATTTTCAAACAGAGTCATAGCCCGCTATCCGGCATTTTCGGAATTTTATGGTATGGAAGATGCCATCGAACAGATAGTGTCGTACCTGAAACATTCCGCGCAGGGCCTGGAAGAGCGCAAACAGATTTTATACCTGCTCGGTCCGGTCGGTGGCGGTAAATCTTCACTGGCCGAAAAACTAAAACATTTAATGCAACAGGTGCCTATTTACTATTTAAAAGGTTCGCCTGTGTATGACCATCCGCTATGCCTGTTTGACGTGAACGAAGATGGTAATATTCTGCAACAGGAGTATGGCATTCCCAAACGTTATCTGCGTAACATTATGTCGCCCTGGGCCAGTAAGCGTTTGCACGAATTTAATGGCGACATCAGCCAGTTCAGAGTCGTAAAAAAATACCCTTCTATTTTGGATCAACTGGCTATTGCGAAAACCGAGCCGGGTGATGAAAACAACCAGGACATTGCGTCACTGGTTGGTAAAGTCGACATCCGCAAATTGGAACATTTTGCCCAAAACGACCCTGATGCATATAGCTACTCCGGCGCCCTGTGCCGTGCCAATCAGGGCTTGATGGAATTTGTCGAGATGTTCAAAGCGCCTATTAAAGTGCTGCATCCGCTGCTTACAGCTACCCAGGAGGGTAACTATAACGGAACCGAAGGTTTGGCCGCATTGCCTTTTGACGGCATTATTCTGGCGCACAGTAACGAATCAGAATGGCAGACATTCAGAAACAATAAAAACAATGAAGCCTTCCTTGACCGGGTATATATCGTAAAAGTGCCTTACTGCCTGCGCGTGAGTGAGGAAATGCGCATTTATCAGAAACTGCTCGAACACAGTGAGCTCAATACCGCGCCCTGCTCACCGGGAACGCTGATTTCACTGGCTCAGTTTGCCGTGCTATCCCGGCTTAAAGCGCCGGATAATTCCAGTATCTACTCGAAAATGCGTGTATATGATGGCGAAAGCCTTAAAGATACCGATCCTAAAGCAAAATCTTATCAGGAATACCGCGATTATGCCGGTGTAGACGAAGGGATGACGGGCCTGTCCACCCGCTTTGCGTTCAAGATCCTGTCACGGGTATTTAATTTCGACAGCACTGAAGTTGCCGCTAACCCGGTGCATTTGTTCTACGTGCTGGAGCAACAGATAGAACGCGAACAATTCCCGGCCGATGTAGCAGAGCGTTACCTGGAGCATTTAAAAGGTTACTTAATTCCCAAATACATCGAGTTTATTGGCAAGGAAATTCAGACCGCGTATCTGGAATCCTATTCTGAATACGGCCAGAACATTTTTGACCGCTACGTGATTTATGCCGATTTTTGGATCCAGGATCAGGAATACCGTGACCCGGAAACCGGTCAGTTGTTTGACCGCGCTGCACTGAATGCCGAGCTGGAAAAAATTGAGAAACCCGCAGGCATAAGTAACCCGAAAGACTTTCGCAATGAAATCGTTAACTTTGTGCTGCGGGCAAAAGCAAAAAACAATGGCAAAAACCCCACCTGGACCAGCTATGAAAAATTACGTACTGTCATTGAGAAGAAAATGTTCTCCAGTACAGAAGAGCTGCTACCGGTAATTTCTTTTAACGCCAAGACGTCGACTGATGACCAGAAGAAACACGATGATTTCGTCAACCGGATGATGGAAAAGGGTTATACCCGCAAACAGGTAAGATTGCTGTCTGAGTGGTATCTGCGTGTTCGTAAGTCGCAGTAACGCAGCTTGGCCGGAGGCAGTATGGCACACTTCATAGACAGACGGTTGAATGGTAAGAATAAAAGCGCGGTGAACCGCCAGCGCTTTATTCGCCGCTATAAGCAACAGATAAAAAAAGCGGTGTCCGATGCAATCAGTAACCGCAGTGTTACCGATATCAGTAGCGGCGAAAGCGTGACGATACCGAGTAAAGATATCAGTGAGCCGCTTTTCCATCAGGGTAAAGGGGGACGGCGACAAATCGTGCATCCCGGCAATGATCAGTTCAGCCAAGGTGACAGAATAAAACGCCCTCAGGGTGGCGCTGGTGGCGGTTCAGGCCAGGGCGACGCCAGTGCAGATGGCGAAGGCACAGACGACTTTGTCTTTTCCATCTCAAAGGATGAGTATCTGGATTTACTGTTTGAAGATCTGGAGCTGCCCAACCTGAAAAAAAACCAGCTGGATAAACTGGTACAGTACAAAACGGTCAGAGCCGGTTATCGCTCTGAAGGTGTGCCCAGTAATATAGACATTGTCCGTTCACTTCGAGGATCACTGGCACGCCGCGTTGCGA
>CEVB01159268.1_pt1 | contig 14321 bp, 15 predicted proteins | sample 531381 | NCBI WGS metagenome assembly CEVB01 (sample SAMEA2622763, study PRJEB7988) | marine metagenome | biome: marine biome (ENVO:00000447); feature: surface water layer (ENVO:00002042); material: "saline water (ENVO:00002010), including plankton (ENVO:xxxxxxxx)" | depth 5 m | reverse complement strand
TTATCTGGTAGCGAATCAAAATCGGAGTCATTGTCGACTAGCTCAAAGTCTTGATTAACAACAGCGTTACCGGTAATATGCCCAATTATTTCTTTGGGGTTATGACCCTTATTAAAGGGCTTGTCTTCAGCACTGTTTCTAGCCGCCCACATTTCTGCGCGGTCGAAAACATCATCATTTCGATTCCATCCTGTGGTAGCCAGTATGGAGAAAATGTAATGTAAATCAAACTGGTCTGAATCACTGGCTAAGGCCGGTATCTTGTCTGCTTTTGTAAAGTTTTTAATATCAGAGGATATTGAGTCCTCCAAAATGACTGGGCAATATGCAAGCACAGACCTATTTTCTGGAGACGTTATAGCCTCCTTCAGGCCAAGCTCTGCTTCTGCCTTATATACCGGTATTTTTTTATGCATTTTACTTATATTAAAGTTAGCTTGATAACTTAATATTTATACACCATTTTTTAAATTTCATTACAAATCGCATAACTAGCAGCCTGTATGTTCCTCAGCTCATCCACGGTTGGCTCTCGTTTTACATTGTTTATGTGCGAGCTGTATAGTGATGCGTAACAGTCTTTAAATGTTTTTGGGGTTTTTGGCTTGCTAGATAATATGTCAGATATTTTAGACTCCGTTATTTCTGAACCATATTTCAAGTTAGCTAGAATATTAAATTTAACAGATTCTAATTCTATGCACTCAGACGAAGAAAGGCTTCTCAGGTTCTTTTTATTGTAATGTTTGAGTATGCCAGGGGTAATAATTGATGATATAGAAGACTGGGCTGATTTTGCCCAGGACATACAATTTAAAAAGTTAGTCATGTCGGTGGCAATTCCGGCTGATGTTCTGGGTTTGAAGGAGCGGTCTCTGGTGAGGCCTGGAGCGTCTTTAGAGTTAATGGGTCTTCCTTCTCCGGGTTTTCCCGTTTTGCTGTCATCGAAATTTTTCTGCTCATTTCCAGATGGCGGCTGAGCCGATTGTGGGTCATCAGGCGTTTCTATTTCTAATCCAGCATCCTCTGGAGTAATCAGGCCTTTTCCAAGAGCTATTCTAACAAGCTCATGCATTTTATCGCTAGAGTATGGACCAAGCTTTTCAGTTCTTTTGCCAGAGTCCCTTTCCCTCTGTTCTCTTTTTCTTCTTGATTTTTCAATCTCGGGGATGGCACCAAAAGTGTCAAGCACCATCTCTTCACTTACCAAATTTCTATCAAGCAATTGTATCAAAAGAGCTTTTTCAGAAGCCTCGTCTTTAAGTATCATATGGTCAAACTGAATTGTCGGGGCTTTAGAGAATCCCATAGCTTGTCTTAATAATTCAAACTCTCCTTGCCAGAAATTTTCAACCTGCTTTCTTCCATACTCAAGTCGCTGAACTAATGTTTGTAATGATATAAAATTATTAGTTGCTCCTCCAACCCTAGAAGAACCTGTTAAAGTAGGAGGAACTCCAAGGCCACTAAATATACTATCGAGTATTGGCTCATATTTAGTAGAGCCTAAAAAATTATGAACTGAAGTTGTAACCTCTTCAAAATTCAATTCTGGACCCCATATTAAGTCGAAAGCACCTCCTCCTGGGTTACTCAATAAAATATCAGCTAATTTTTGAATTGCAGCATCAGTTGGCAAAATACCCTTGTCTAAATCTCCTAATCTCCAAACCCTAATTTGTGATATAGCTCCATCTAGAGCCGCTAAATCTGCGAGCTTCATTTTTTCAAGAACCATCAGGTCGTCAAGTATAGATTCTAGCATGGGAGAGGCCCACAAATCCCAGTCATCTTTTTTGTAGCTAAATGACGCAACTCTTTTTGAGTCTAGTGGTAAGTATTTTGCTCCATCTTGTATGGCCTTAACAAGCTCTTCTGGCAACTTATCAACGAGAGATTTTTCAAGTTCATTGGTTGGTGAAATTATTTTTGACCTTAATCTTCCAGTTAGTTTTAACCCAAACGCCTGTTCTCCGGCAAATTGCGCCAGCTCTCCCCCAGCAACTTCTAGGCTCATTGGATTTAAAAAAGTATAGGATGACGGTATAAGTCTTTTTTGAGTTCTTAGCGGCCTTTTACTTTTGTGCGTTTCTTGCAAAATGTTGCTATCATTGGCCATAGATAGTCTTCGTTCCTCGCTGATGGATATTTTTGACATATGTCTTTGTACGACAACAGTTCCTAACCTATATAGATAATTTAAAAATCTTTCCGTAACTTGTTCTCCATTAGCATTATGCGTAAACCATTTTTGAGCAAACCTTTGAACCCTCTTATTTTCATGCGCAACTCTAACGCCCTGACACCCAAAATCTGCCATCAAATCTATAACATTGCGAACTATGCCAACTTTTTTATACGCTTTGTCGCAAGCGTTTATAATCGATTTAGCCCTTTTAGGAACTCTCTCGCCCGACCTATAGGCTTCATAGTCACCCCTATTAAACTCATTTCTTACAGATATATTTGTGCTTATATCTTCATATCGAGTTCTGCCGCCGTCATTGCCACCGTAAGCTACGGCTTGATACTGCTTTAGAGCATTTGAGTTTTTTATTGCATTTGCAGCCTCATCTGGATTATTTGGATTAAAAGTTACCAATGCATTAGAATTTTCCTCGTCGACTATTACATTTGTTTTTATGGGGTCTTCTTTTTTTTGAGCCATTTTAAATCTCTTTTATTTAAGGCAATGGGAATGCAATGTAATTACAATATGATTATACACCATCATTTTCTTCTTACGCCGATACCGTATATTCCAGACATCTTATTTACTATATTTTCGGGACCAGTGTAAAGAGCCGTGTCCTTGGCTTTCTTTTCCTGTCTGGCGTATCCGCCAACGAAACTGTGCTGAGGGCCGTTCAGTTTATTATTCATAACATGAGAAACCTCATTTGCCATCAGTAGAGAAGAGTATCTGTCTTTGCGCATTCTAGCCCGTTTACCCCCAGCCTCAACAGTTTGTGGGGTATCCCACTTATCTCTACCAGATGATGTTTGGCTATGCTCTATTGTTGTCAGCTCGTCTTTCAGGGACTCTATTTCCATTACACAGTCTTCCAGTGTATCATACTCCCTGTTGGATATCTTGTCATCTGTTATTGCTTGTGATAGCAGGATGGTGTCAAATTTAGGGAATAATAATTTTTGAGTTTCTAGGTCTTTTCTTAAATTATGGTTTGCCTTAAAGGTAAACTCAGATTTTGCAAACTGCATCATATGTAATATGTGCAAACCAGCTTCGCGGTCAGTAGGTTTATTTTTCTTCTCCCAGTAAAAGGCCTCATTTTCTCCTGAATGTATATATGGCCACAATGGTGTTTCTCCATCTTTCAATACATTCTTATCGTGAAGAGCTTCCATTATGGCTATACCTCCACCCTGAGCATCTATAGCTATATGGTCTGTTGGAAATATTTTTGTCAAGTCTAATATTTTTCTAGCGCAATAAGTATAAAAGCTTTGATTGTTTGCCTCACCTTTTGTTTTTATCCTCTCTCTCATTATTTGTCTGCTACATGTCCAAGAATAAACAATTCTTTTATGGTCTTCATTTTGCTCTAAAATAACTATAGAGAAATTATCAGTTTCTGATGCTGGGTCAACACCATATATGTATTTTTTATTTGGGTCGCCGTAAAGTAAAGCGTCAAAAGAAACCTCATCTCCGCCCGAAGTCTTTACAGCGTCATTGGTAACGCACCTTTCAAGAAGACTTCTTTTGAAAAAACCTTGTGAATCTTTTGCAAAACAGGCTTCGTACTCCATGTCATACCTTGCAGAATTAAGCATAGCTTTAGCCTGAGCGAGCTGCGATTTATCCATAAATCCATCTGGTAGCGTGCTAGCTGGTATTCTCATAACTGAATATTGTGTCCAATCGAAACCGTCTGGAATAGGCCCAAAGAAAACATTTTCCTCTAAATAATTTACGTCTCCTTGACTTTTTATTATTTCTCTTTGCCTGTTGAAATACTCATAGAAATGATTGAATGCATAATACGCTGTACCAGAAATAATGGTCTGGTTTCCAAAATCCATATCACCCTCTATTCTTTCAGCTTCGTCTGCCATTCCTATTTGTTTCATCTTTTTTATTCTGGCTTCTTCTCTAACTCTATCTGCCGGGTTCGCAGAAACAGCTCCGAAACCTTTAATGACAACCTCAAATATTTCTTGAGGTATTGACGCAAACTCATCGGCTATAATATAGTTAGCGCGTAAACCACGAATTTTACCTCCGTCACCAAGAGGTATAGCTATGATTTCGCTTGAGCCTATATAGAATGTACACCTGTCTATGTCGCGCTTTGGTCCTTGGGATTTGCCAGCTCCGACAATGTTTTTAAATATTGGAGAGTTTTTATAGAAAGACTCCATATACTCAAATAAAAGCTTTGATTGTCTGAAAGCCGCACCTATGACTATAATCTTGCATCCTTGATTAAAGAAAGCTCTAAGTACAGAATACAGAGCTAAAATCCATGTCTTGCCCGCACCGCGAGTCGCTATTAACATTGGAAATTTTCTTATCCAAAGCTCTTCCAATATGCACAATTGAAATGGTAACAGGTCTATATTAAATAAATACTTACAGGTAAACCAGAAGTTTTTAGGCTGTGCCATATAATCCAAAAACTCCATCATTGGATTGTCATATTCTTCTTTTTTTATTAGTAATTCATTCTGTATTTTTAGATTAGAAACATCGCCTAAGTTTAGATGCGCATAACGAATTAAATCACTAATTTCTTCGTTGGTCACTTTCTCGACTCCATAAATCTTTTGAATATACTAGAGCAAACTTCTCTAGCGTATTTACCGCAGAATATAAAAGGAACGTCATATTTCTTTTGCAGTTCTAGTATTCTTTTCAAAAAAAACGGACCTCTAACTTTCATATACTTTCTTTTGTACGCCGGTATCTTGCTTCCTTTTGGAAACTCAATAACATCTTTCATTTCAAATTCCAAAAGAACATACCTCCATGGAAAATCAATCATTCTCTCTAATTCTCGCTCAAATCTATCTTGAGTTATGTTCGAGGCAAGCTCAGAAACATTTCCTTTTCTTTCTATACATATATGATTCTCATAACCATATAAAGTATAATCACCTGTTTTTATAGTATGCTCTTCTGTGCCAGCGCAATATCCAGATTGAGTGAATTCCCAGCCGTCTTTTTCTCTAGTGTCTCGATACACTAAATATGGGTCGTACTTTTTAGACATGATTTTGACTTTTCTATATCATACTCAACCATTTTTTTTACCATATCGTTAAAAGAAGTTTCTGGAGACCATCCTATTTCTGACTTAGCTTTATTATAGTCGCCATGTAAAAATTCAACTTCTGCCGGACGATAAAACTCTGGGTCAATAACAACTAGATTTTCCCACTCTTTAATGTTTATAATATCAAACGCAATTCTAGCAAAATCTCTCACTGTCCTACTTGTGCCCGTAGATATAACGTAATCTTCTGCTTTTTCCTGCTGCAGCATTGTCCACATAGCCTTTACATAATCAGGAGCATAACCCCAATCTCTGGCTGCATCTAAATTTCCAAGCCTAAGTTTTGGAAAAAACCTGTCCGGATGCACAACTGAAAGTATATTGTCTGGGTCTGAAACTGAATCAAACGGTTTATTTTCGTCACTCATCCAGTTTTTAAATTCTGCAACCCACTTAGTAATCTTCCTGCTTACAAACTTCTCTCCTCTTCTCTCACTCTCATGATTAAAAAGTATGCCGCTGCAAGCATACATTCCATAAGCTTCTCTGTATATTCTTACCTTGTGATGAGATGCTAGTTTAGCTATGGCGTATGGGGACTGTGGCTCAAATTGTGTTGTCTCTCTTTGGTACCCATCGATATCGACAGAGCTTCCAAACATTTCTGATGTACTAGCCTGATAAAATTTAGCATTAAAACCATATCTTCTAACAGATTCAAGTATATTCAGAGGCCCTTCAGCGTCAACCCTCCAAGTATGCAACGGCTCGTTAAATGAGGTCGCAACGTGCGATTGAGCGGCTAGATTATAAACTTCGTCAGGCTGGTTATCATTTATAATAGAGGATACGCTAATAAAGTCAGTGACATCGCCTTCTATCAACTTAAACTTTTCGTTTTTTAAAACATCAAATAATCTCTCTGTATTATTTGTGCTTGCTCTTCGGCTAACGCCTATCACATCATACCCCTTGCTCAACAAAAGCTCAGATAGGTAAGAGCCGTCTTGTCCAGTAACGCCAAATATTATAGCCTTCATTATTTAATCCTCTTGCTCATTTTCAAGTTCAACGTCTGGTGTTAGCCAAACTTTATCCACCTCTCCATCAGCAAAAACCATGTCAGACTCCATTTCATTTTTCTTATTTAACGATGCTTGATAAACAAGGCCAGTCATACGGCCTTCGCTTTCCCGCATTTTATGTTCGTCAAGTAACTTGATGAGGGCAAATATATTTTTGCCAGATTCTTCAACAGTTTTTAACCTTTCATTCCTTGTAGCCTTTAAATCCTTAAACTTTCCGTCTTTGGTCTTTTTAATCTCGTTTATCTCTTTCGTGTAAGCCTCAGAAGTACCTCTAAGCTGCACAATAGTTCTAAGCGTATTTGTCATCAGGTCCGCATCTCTATCATCTGGGTCCATCAGCCTCTCGTCTGCAAGTATTTTTTCGTTGAGCTTTATTTCCTCAAGTATGTTTCTTTTTTGCTCCAAAGCCCTATGTAATAGTATGTCTTCAATTATAACATCCTTCATCATTATTTCATCTGTTGGAGTTACCCCCTGATTAAAGAACTGGGAATAAAGTGCGGCCCAGCTATTTTCAAAGGTCTCAACTTCGTCACTAAGCAAGCTTTTCTTTATAGTCGGCCAAAAATGTTTTTCCCTAAGCTGAACAACATAGGTCTGCATTTCATTATTTATATTATCTTGAGGAGCTGCAGCCCTACGTTGAGAAATTGCCTCAACACTTCTGCCAATCTTTTCAGCTATTTCAGAATCATTCATTGTAGAAAGATTTGAATCTATATACGCTATCTCTTCTTTACTCAGTCTTCCCGTCTTCATTATAATGCTTCTGTATTATTAATTTTATGGTTTGTATAAGCTTTTCTCTTTTACTCTTAGAGATAGACACTCCGTCTATAAATTTTCTATAATCAACGCGAATATTTGCTGGTATATATTGGTTAAGTATTTTAATTATATCTGAAGAAAGTATTTTTTCATCCAGGTCAACGCTGCACGATGAGTTGGTGCTATAAACATCATCTACATCAAAAGGCTCCATCAAGCTTCTTTTTGCAATGTTTCTTTTTATCCAATTAGAGTATTTCGAGCAATCTAGTCTATTTGGAGAATCTTCCCTGCATAGCTTACACTTACACGAGGGAGGCTCAACACGCATTAGTTGCTTTCTTCTCATATTTAAAAAGCGCCACCTAACGTGAGTTTTGAGAAAAGTAAAAAGCGCGTCCTTGATATCTTGTTGCGAAGATTTTTTAAAATTAAAAGAATCAATGGCTTCCAAGCAAAATATTGTGCCTTCCTGCCGCATATCATCTATATCAAAATATCCAAATTTAAAACTAGGAGCCAAATAGTTGACCGTCTTATTTATGACTTCTAGAACTTCCTTCTCGGTCATTCCTTTTGGTGTTTTCATTTCTTGCTATTTTTTAGTTTTTCAAAAGCTGGTTCGTACACCTCTAGCGATTCTCTGAGATTTTTCAGCTTTGATTTGTCCTTTGTCCTTTTAATTGCCACTTTGAGCCTTTGTATCATAACAAGCATTGCTTGCACTTTATGCGCGTGCTTTCTATTTGACTTGTTTATTTTTCTTATTGACTCAAGCGCCGTTTGCTTGTCCTTAAATCCTAGTCCAGTTATTGTACCCTTTGGGTCTTCATCGGTATACAGGTCGCTATGCTCATCCGGACGATTCCTTTTCTCTGTCTTGGGTATCCTCTTAGTATTATTAGCCAATATCTCTTCTGCTACAGAAAGCTCAGGGTCAGGGACATCCAGCTCAGCCTGTAATTTTTTCTTGCTTTCTTCGGCCTCAATAGTGTATAATACTGAAGGGGTAAGTTTTTCATCGGGCATAATATCTCTCCTGTATAAAAGTGGACATTATATTATACCCTAAAAAATAAAAAAAAGTCAATAAAAGTGAGGAAATTATGAATCAGGTATGGACGGAAGCGGAAAAGCAGTTTATCAAGGACTCCGCCGGAACATTGACGGATGAGGCTGGAGCGGTAGAATTAAGTAAGGTTTGTGGTAGAATTATCACTGTTAATGCTTGGCGTAAGCAGAGACAGAAGATGGGGATAAAAAAGAACCCTGGTAGAGGTATTTGTTCCGTTAGAGAAAGCGAAAGTGCAAAATGCGAGGGCTCATCGTAGACATTCTTTTATTTGCCATAATAACATTTCTCTGTATATCTGTCTTTGGTGAAGATTGGAGGGATGAGAATATGGTGTGGGATGAGGAAAAGCAGAAGTGGGTTACTGTCGAAAACCCAAGGTCTGAGGAAGAAAAGAAAGAAGATGCGAAATTTGATAAAGTACAGTGGTCTTACTCATCGCCTGGAGCGGGAATGCCTCCTATACCAAGTTGGGAATATTATCTTCCTAAGTCTGTAAAAAGGGGTGAAAGGAAAGCTACTCAAAGTGAAACCCTAACCGCACAGAGAAAGCACTACGCAAGAGTGCTGAGGACTAAAAGGGCTATGGCAGAAGCGGAGAGGCGTAGGCAAGTTATGGCATATAGAAAGGCAACCGGATGGCATGACGCTAGGAGAAATCGTGGGGCTGAAATATCATCCTGGGTGCTTCAGGGGCATATGAATAGAGTTAGAGTATATAGTTCAAATTCCTACTAGTTTGGTGTAATAGTAAGTATTATGCCACTTCCAAAACGAGAAAAAGACGAATCCGCCCAACAATTCATGGGGCGATGTATGACCTCAGAAGTCATGTCTAAAGAGTACCCTGACCAAAAACAAAGGGTGGCCGTTTGCATTCAGCAGTCTAGAGCTGAGGCAAATATATTTGACCTAAAAGAAATGGTCGAAGAAGAGGTTTTTTACGCTAGCTACGAAGAATCCGTTCTGGACTCCGCAGAAGAATTAACTGAGTCTAACTTCATTATGCCAGATGAATCCGATTACGTGGATTTTGGTGAACAGATAGAAGAGGTTGAAGTTGCCAGTCTATGGGAGAATATCCGAAAAAAGAAAGAGCGTGAGGGTAAGAATTACAAGCCTGCAAAAAAAGGCGATAAAGACCGGCCCCAGAAAGATGCTTGGGACAGAGCAAAAGGGGCTGAGTATCAGGGTAAAAAAGTAAAATTAAATAAACCCTTCCGAACACCAAAAGGCCCAAAGAAGTTTTCCGTATATGTTAAGAATGAAAAGGGTAATGTTGTAAAAGTAAATTTTGGCGACCCTAATATGGAAATAAAAAGAGATGACCCTAAGAGGCGAAAAAACTTCAGGTCACGGCATAAATGCGAAACTCCTGGACCAAAGTATAAAGCCAGATATTGGTCTTGTAGAATGTGGAGTTCGCCAACCGTTACTAAAATGACAAAATAAAAGGAGCGCGTGATGCCTGAGCAAATAGAGATGAACGGTTATAAGACTAGGCATTTTGATATGTGCCCAAGTGCCCAAGCCCTGTATAAAAAAATATTATCAGGTGAAATGGGAGAAAAAAACAAAGAGTTGGTTGAACTGTCATTAAGAATGCAGGATGGTTTATTTGGTCTTGAGAAAATGGCAATCAAGGAAAAAAGGGCTTCAGAAAAAGACCTGACGAAAGCTATTCAATTTGCTGTACGAATAATGGAGGTTGCTGAAAACCTTGATTTAAAAGAAGAGCATAGCTACATAAAAATGCATGTAGAGACAATTAGGGATTTAGTTAAAAAACCACCAGCAGAGGCAGACACTCCAGATTTAATGTTAAAGACCGGAACTCAATATGTCTTAAAGCAGGATGTTGAGGAGTATGATAGAGGTCTTCTTGTAAAGGTAAATGAAGATAATAGCTATAACATAGCCTATTGGTACGATAAATTAGAGCCTTATCCAATAGAGGTTATAATAGATGGAAAATCAGTGGCAAAAGATGCTAAAGAGATAAAACTAAATTTTCATCCTGAAATAGATAAAACAGAAGCTCTTCAATATGGAAAGCCAAAAAAGAATGACCCAAGAAAGACTCCGGCAAAACCATCGGAGAGAAAAAAGGGCTCAAAAAGAAATAAACCTAAAAGTGCATCTAAGCCCAATAAGTCTATCAAGTTTAGTAAAAAGACTGAAGACAGATTAAGAGAGCTTATAACAAAACACAATAAAAAAGGTAAAGGCCCTAATGCAACTCTTGGAATGTTAAAGGCTGTGTATAGAAGAGGGGCGGGAGCTTTTTCTACAAGCCATGCACCAAAAATGAGCCGGGATGGATGGGCGATGGCAAGGGTTAGGGCTTTTCTATATCTACTCAGAAATGGTCGTCCTTCAAATCCAAACTACAAACAGGATAACGATTTGTTGCCAAGGAGCCATAAGAGAAGTAGTAAATAAATGACTCAAGTTAATATAGACTCTGAATTCCCATTTAAAAATAATGGCGGAACAATCCTTAATGGCGGTGACGCGTCAGGAGGCAATAGAGGAACACTAAAACTTGGAGTAGGCTCATCTGTGGTAAACACAACACCTAAAAGACAAAAGGGTATAGTGCCCATATTTGATTTGGGTGAATTTAGTAAAACAGACACTCAAGGAAATTTTATTTTCCTTGGTTCGGAAGCGGAAATTAATTCCTCTCCTCAAAAATACGTCTTTTCACAAATAGGTCAGTCTATTGTTCCCTCTGGCACACTAGAAAGCGTCGATAGAGATAAATGGCTGGGATATACTGTAAGTTCCTCGGTAAATTCTGGAGGAAATATAATAGCTTATGGCGCTCCAAGGGGTGATTCCGTCGATGGCGAAGGTCACGAGACTGGTGGATATGCTAGAGTTCATCAGTATGATGGAACATCATGGGTTCAAGTTGGAGGAGATATACTCGGAGACAGTAAAGGCGACGAGTTTGGTTTTTCTGTAGATTTAGACCATGATGGAGACACATTGGTTGCTGGAGCCAGATTTGATGATGGATGGTTAACTTCGCCAAGCGGCCCAGCGAGTGGGTATGACCAAGGCCACGCCAGGGTATTCAGATATTCGGAAAACTCGTGGTCGCAACTTGGCTCAGATATAGAGCCTCAGCAGAATAATGTGGCCGCATCTGGCGACCATTTTGGCTCTTCAGTTGGCATAAATGGGGATGGAGACAGGGTTGTAATAGGCGCGCCACAACTTTTTAGCGCAAATAGAGGGAATAGTCCGTCATATTTAAATGATGACAGCAGGGATGGAAAGCCTGGGTATGTAGAGGTCTATACATATGAAGGAAGCTCTTGGTCTAAGACTGGCTCCAGAATTAACTGTTTTGACCCTACGCCAGATGATGATTTTGGAAAATCAGTATCTATAAATAAAACAGGAGATATAATAGCTATCGGCTGTCCCAGGTATAAATATCAAACTGAAGATGATAAACTGAGGACAGGAAACGAGTTTGATTTTAACAGGGGCTTAGTTCAAGTTCATAAGTTTAATTCAACAAGTTCCGAATGGGAGATTATTGGAGGCGCAATACACGGCAAAAGAAGGAATGCCAATTTTGGAGACGATGTATCACTGTCTGAAGATGGACTAACTGTTGCCGTAGGGTCTAAGCTAGACCAGACTTCAGCAAATATAGCTGGAGCAGTTGAGGTTTTTAGCTATCAAAATGATGGTTGGATTCAAAAGGGCTCTACACTTAGAGGCGATGCTACGGGGGATAGGTTTGGATATTCAGTGTCTTTAAGTGCAAATGCAGAATTTCTTGCAGTTGGAGCTGCAACTAAAAGCGACGCAATTGGAGTAACATATATATATAAATATGATGGGGACTGGATTGAAATTGGAGAGTTAATTGGAGATGAATCTAACGGTTACTTTGGCCATGATGTTTCAGCCATAATCGAGTCAGAAAGTAATATGACTATTGTCTCTGGTTCCCCCTATACTGGAGGGACTTTAAATCTTGGTTCGGTTAGAGTTTATAAATCTTCTATTCAAGATGTTGATAATGATTTCTTACTTAATGACGGCGCAATGAAAAATATGTCATCTAGACGTAATGTCGGCATGGAATCAACCACCACCAGAGGACGAAATAAGGTGTATTTATCTAATGGAAAGAGAATTGAAGTGTACCAAGCTGGAGCTACATACAATTTTATATCTCCTCAGACTGAGGGGGGAAGCACGCCGTCGCAAGATTCTGCGCTCAGCGCCAGAACAAATTTTACATATATTAGTGTAAGCGCGGGCGATAAAACGCCAGAAAGTAGAGACTATTAAAATGTTAAAATATTTTATATTTATAATTCTTTTATTTATTTCTACAAAAACTTGTGCTGCTAAGCCTTATAAAAATAATGCTGTGGCAGAAAGGCGTGCCAGAATAATGCGTAATGGAAATATAAATAACCATTATCCTAAAAAATTTCAAGTTGAGTGGTTTGTAGTAAATAATAAAGCATACATGGGCATAAGATTTAGGGGGTTCTAATGACTGTTTCAAAAGATGTGGCCGTAAAGATTATTGATTCGACTCTTCATTCTGACGTAGATACGGCAAGTTTCGATTATATGAAAGAGGTGGCTTTTGGCTTTGAATCAGCAAGTCTATCTGAGGTAATAAGGAAGTGGCACAATAACGTATATATTAAGCTACATGCGGTCAATAATGATGGAACTACAACAACCCCAAACGCTGGTGACTTCGCGGAGCTGCAATCAATAGTTTCTGAGTTAAATGAGCTTATAACAACAATTGACATTGTGTTGTTAACAGGCGGTAGTTCGGATGAGTGTGTGAGTGAAACACACGCGCGGGACTTTTCTGGCACATGCAGTACGACAGGCCACCCGCTACCTAACATTAATATGTATATAACAACAAAGTCTAGATGGGGAATTATAAGCGGTCAAAGCGAAGTCTCTCTTAGCGGTCTTGGCGGACAGTTTTTGACAACCACAACCAACACATCCATAACTAGCGCTAAATGCTGGGTAAGCTCTGCGCTGTCGGCAACAAATCGTAAAAGCCTAATTAGAGAAGAGATAACTCAGCCGCTTGGTTTTGGAAAAGACTCTGAAACACACAGCGACAGCATATTTTATGAAACAGCCGGTGATGGCGGATTTGCCACAGCATTTTCCCAGCTAGATAAGAACATAATTAGAATGGTATACGATAGAAGGCTAAAGGGCGGAGAGACTGTGGCACAGGCTGAAGAGGCGCTAAAGAAACCAGCGGCGTTTATCTCCGGCAGAGGGTATAAATTTAAACCAAGTACAACACAAAACGCGGTTGTTCAAGAGGGCAGACTTGATGCGCGGTTTGAAGACAATAATGAATTCATAGGCTAATGAGCGGTCTATCTTCCGAACATAGAAAATGTAAATATAGAGTTGATGTCTTGAAAGGCGTTTTAGACTCTAAAGGCTGCAAAAAAGAAACTAAGGCCTTGTATGATGAGGCTGTGTCTAATCTTGAAGCGGTGGAGAAGAAGATAGAGAGTTCAATGTCTGATAAAGAAGCCTCACATAGAAGGTGGGTAAAAAAGATAAAATCACTAATAGCTGATGCAAGGCTTGACCTTGAGATTAGCGAAGATTTAAAAGAAAGACTTATATCTAATTTAGAAATGTTAGCAGAAAGTGTTAGTGGACATGAGGACTAAATGGACGTTAGCTTTGTGTGGCGTAGTGCTTGTGCATGCGTTTATAATATGTCTTAATATAACGGCGTTTTTCGCGCTTCCTCTGGAGCAGCCGTGGTATGTTTGGGTTCCGCTGTGTACAATGATTGCTAGAATTGTATGGGGCGCTGGAACTTGTCCTTTGACCGTGATAGAAAACAGGATAAGGAGAAAGTTAGGTATGAGTGAAATAAAAGGTTTTGTCTTTCACTACTTCTGGCCTAACCTGCTTAAATAAAAGTTGTCGTTTCGATTCTGTGGTGTCCTTGCTTTTTTTTAGCCACCCGGCCTTTTTTGCACAACAACAAAACACACAACAGTTTTATATAAACCCCTACCTGCAAACGACTTAGGTACTGCTACCCCCCGCCGCTGCGACGTAACTCTTTACGCAGTAAGCACTTACAACTATTTTGCTTTTTTTTCT
>CEVB01010500.1_pt1 | contig 14354 bp, 11 predicted proteins | sample 531381 | NCBI WGS metagenome assembly CEVB01 (sample SAMEA2622763, study PRJEB7988) | marine metagenome | biome: marine biome (ENVO:00000447); feature: surface water layer (ENVO:00002042); material: "saline water (ENVO:00002010), including plankton (ENVO:xxxxxxxx)" | depth 5 m | reverse complement strand
AACAAGAAATCTTTATTATACCCAGGCAACACTTGATGATGTATTTGCTCTACTACAGCAAGAGGGCGGTGAATCGGACGCCATAATTCAACGATACCCTATGTACGCAAGAATAAAGTTTCCTTTACATTCGCCAAATGCATCAGAGGGCAGCTACACTAACTTGATTGATAATCATAATCTACAAGAAGAGGTCTTATCTTATATTAAAAATACTTTTGTCACTGCTGATGGCGAGAGAGAAATTGCTGTTGGAACCACATCTAAGATTCAATTTGTTTCACATGCCACAACTATAGAAACTAATCCTGCGCAAACTAATTTAAGAGTAGAAAAAAACGCATCTAATTCTACTAGTTTTGCTTTTGATTATTTACAAATGCTCATTAACATATTGAATGCTGCTGCTGGCGGAGAAGCAGATACCGAGTTATTTCTATCATCAGATTTGGTTGATGTTGCAGGTATGAAAAATAAACTTTCTTCTTTTAGATATACAAAATCAATGAATGCTGCTAAAGCTTTAGAACAATCAATCTTGAAAATAAATCAAAAATTTGCAGATTCAACGTGTTACACTGAAATGGTAAGTGATCAGCCTAATTTTGTTGACCTACATCAAAAAATATCGGATACAATAGACACAAGAACACCAGAAGTTATAGCATATAGAATACAAAAAACTGGTGGGCCGCCAGTCGGTGATGCTCGTCGCAGTGACACAATACAGAATACATATTTCTTTAATGATGCAAATGATAGTATTGCAAAAGATGGAGCAGATTTTATTTTTTATGATACTCAAGTAAAATATGGCGAACATTACACATATGATGTCTTTGCTTATATGCTTGTGGAAGGTATTAAATATAGATATTCTGATTTGAGATTAGGAAGATATACAGGTAAATCTGATTTTAGAAATTTAGTTGGGTCATTTGTTGAAGACACAGCTGAACCACACTGTATAGAATTTTATGATTCTAATTACATTGAAATAACCGATCAACTTCTTAATACTGAAACAAACTTATTGGGTAGCTTTAGACCTTATCTATTTGGTGAAAACGAACTAGCAGACGAAGCAATAACAGAAATTATAAACAAAAATGTAGAAGAGGGCTCATATACCTCACTTGATGCTTATTATAATACTGTTGTTCCAGAGCACAGCGATGATTCCGAAAATCAGCGAGCAGTATTACAATTGTCTTTAGCGCGCGAATATAGAGTCTATACTATGGATGATGGAACAGAAGTGTCTCTTGGAGAGTTAGGTCCATCAAAATTTAGTAACAATTCATCAATTAAAGCAGCTAATAAATTTCTTGCTGATTTTAATTTTGAAATAGAGCCAACTGTTAAAATTGTACAAGTTCCGTTAGCTTCTAAGGGAATCAGAATTTTAGATAATCCACCAATGGCATGTGATGTAACACCGTACCAAAGAAAAGATAACTCTCAAATAATTGGTTTTTACATTAATCAAGAGTCATATGCCTACAACCCAGACAAAGATTATCAAAATAGTAATAATAATTATGGCCTGTACCCTACGCCAATATCTGATACTGAAAAACAAATCAAAGATGATTACATGCTGTCTAATAATTTGATAGAAGAACAAATAATTAAAAAAGAGTCAATATCGCCTATAGTGTCTGTTAATATTTACAGAATTGATTTTAAACCAACTTCTTTGTCAAACTTTGATGGTAATTTAGTATTCACAAAAGATTTAGGCTTTAAAGAAAATTATAATTATAATCTTAGCAATTGTTTTTATGAAGAACAAGTTGCAACTAATAAAAAATATTATTATTTATTTAAATTTGTAAATGCAAATGGAATAACGGGATATACATCTCCAATTCAAGTTGTAGAACTTATTGATGATGGTGGCTACAAATATGCCACTTTTGATCTTATGTTTGAAACAGATTTAAAAGTTACAGAAGAAAGACAAATAACGACAGAGTTTAAAAAATTATTACAGATTATCCCAGCCCCCAGGCACACTACTTTTGATGTTGAAAATGTTGATAAAGACAAAAATGCTTTACAATCTGTGCAAGATAATGAAATCAAAGTTGGCACTGCAGACGATTTAATTTGGGGTAAAAAGTTTAAATTTAGATTAACTTCAAAGAAAACAGGTAAAAAAATTGATATTAACGTTAAATACAATTCAATAAGGGAAATGTGATGGCTTTTCAAAATAATTCAGGGGGTATTATATTAGATGCCACTCTTACAGACATTGGTAGAAAATACATGGTTCAGGGAAAATTTAAAGTTGTTAAATTTACACTTGGTGACGACGAAATTGATTATGGCATGATGGCAGGTGATCCTTCAACTGATGGGCACGCAATACCAAATTCTAAATTACCACCGCTTTTGGAAGCTTTTAGTAATGAGAATGCTGTTATTGTTCACGGCTTAATGAGCTTGCCGCGACCTGATATACTTTTTATGCCAGTGTTAAAAATAAACTCTAAAATTAAAAAATCAATAGCTCCATCCGCTGCACATGATATAATTTATTTATCAATCAATAAAGAAACAACAAGAAAATTAAAATCAGATGCGCCAGAAGCAGTAAATAGTATTATTGAACAGGGCACATTTGATAAGAAAATGATTGTTATTGAATCTGGTATTGAGGTGCCAAGTGAAGAGTATACCACTGATTTAATGCCCACAAAAGAAAATAAATTTGCATACCTTTTTAATATGTCTTTATATGATGCTTATTTTATATTATATGCTGATAGTAGATTTATAGAAAATGTTTTGTCATCACCATCAACTTCTAAATTTTACAATAATAGTATTAACACGCTAACACAAAATCTTGGACCTTTAGTAAAAAATCCAAAGCTTTCATTTAAATCAATCGATGATAATTTTGAAAGTTATAGAATTGATGGAATAGACAATATGGTTTGCAAAAATCCATATGATACTGGTAGCAGAACATTAGGTAACGAATATAGTGCAATAACAGGCCCAAGGGGAACAATATTTGGTTTTAATGTTGAATTAAAAGATGAAATCCTTAATGCTCCAGCTGGCGATTCAAATCATTCTTATACATTATTCGGAACTTTGAGCAATGATTTGTTTGGTACTGGTAATCTATATGATTTTATTGACACAACTATTTATATTGAAGGATTAGCTTCAAGCGCCAGACAGCAAGTACACCTTAGAATTGTTAGGTATGTAGATGGCTAATATGAATTATAGTGGCAACAAATAAAAAACAAACTATTTATGTATAAGAGAGGAAAATAAATGGCTATTTTAGATAACTCTGGGGACATTATACTTGATGCAGTTCTCACAGACGAAGGCCGTCGCAGAATGGCAAATGGAAGTTTTAATATTGTAAAATTTGCATTGGGCGATGATGAAATTGATTACAGACTTTACAATAAAACACATCCGTCAGGTTCAGCATATTATGATTTAGAAATTTTGCAAACACCAGTATTCGAATCAGTAACATCTCAAAACTCAGCAATTAATTACGGTCTTTTGTCAATTACTAATCCTAATCTATTATACATGCCGGTTATAAAAGTTAATCAGTCGTTCTCAACATCACTTAGAGCAAACGCTGGCATTTTTTATCTTGCTGTTAACAATGAAACAAAAACAAAACTTAATGTTGCTGGAGCACTTGGTGCTGAAGGTCAAAAGGTATTAACGGCCAATGTTCCATCAAACACTCAATTACTTTATCTTGAAAGTGGTCTGGATACAACTGATCTGGCAGCTACTGCACAAAATAGATCTACGTTTTTAGCCAATAATGATTTATTAGACTTTACACTGACTGTGCAAGTTGATGGGAGATTTATTACACAAGTTATGGGCCCTGTTGCTGGCCAATCTTTTGCGGCCTCTGCAACCGCAGAAACAGAAACGATCCCAACTCAAGTAGCCTCAATTCAAGGTGGAAGAGCATCGTCAGGTTTATTAAACTATGTTGATTATACAGTCCAGGGCCTTAATAATTTAATGTATGCACCAACCGCCACAACTAGAACTGATTTGTCCGTTATTAGTGGACCAAGAGGGATTGGTACAATGTTAAATTTTGGGACCACACTAAGCAGTGATTCAAACGGAACTAGACCCGTAGAATACACACGATATGGAAAAATATCGCAAAATTTGTTTGGCGATGGAAATAATTACGATTTTATTGATACAAATGTAAATATTATTGGAAATAGCTCAACAATTATTGCACAAATACCCATAAGAATTATAAGATACGTTAGCTAATTTTGGAGAAAACAATTAAATGCCTGTAAAAAATTTCGAGAACTTGGATATAAATTCGGATATCACATCAACTAGAACACTACTTCATGAGGTAATACCACTTACTGGAACTATTGTAAGCGGAACATATGGAGTGTTCCCAAATGACACGAATATTAAAAATTATTCACATGGTATGTTTCAATCTGTTTTTGATTATCCATTTTTAAGTTCATCATCAAATCATATATTTGATTTAACAATCGGATATGATGAAACAAGCCCGGTATCATCGTCGGCGTCTGTTCAGAACTCTAAAAAAATTAATATGTATAATCAGTTTGCTCAAGTTTTACTTGGCTACACTGGCTCAACAACTGATGGTGTGCGTAAGTTTGAAAAGGATCTAACCCTAGATGGCACTGGATCAATGCTTAATTGCTTTTTTATGACCTTCTCGCGATTGCTAACAAAAGATCAGATTAAAAAAGGTACCTTCAGTATCACGCTCGGCACTGGTTCATATGACAATCCATTTTCTGGCACACAAACATTTTTTGACATCAGCGCATCAACAACCAGCAACACAGTAAATGCAATCGGTGGTGATTATGGGATTTTGGTTAAGTCAGCTTCAAATGGTGGCCACAACGAAGCACATGGCGTGATATTTTATCAAGCTGGCATCGCGATACTTAGCGCTTCAGTGTTTAACCCGGGTTCCTCGGACGAACCGTATGGTTCTTTTGGTTTTGCGTTCCAGACAGGCTCCGACTATGGATTAGTCGGCCCACCGGCAACTGACAACCGCTCTGTCTCTGGTGCTTTTGCTAATTCATCAATTAGTGGTACTTGTGATGCATTCCGACATAGAATTCAGAATTTATCGTTTAATAACACCACAGAGATTAATTCTAAAATTTATTTCTGCCGCGTTCCACACAACAAGTTTAACTATAGCTCTAATCCAACATATTTAAGTGGCTCTAAATTGGTTGTTAAAGAAGTAGCAACTGATACTCCTGTGTCCTACATCACAACTATTGGATTATACAGTGCAGCTAACGAATTATTGGCAACTGCGAAACTTTCAGAACCTCTTAAAAAGTCACCTACCCAAGAACTTATTCTCCGTGTTAGATTAGATTACTAGATAATACTAATTAATATTGGAGGCAAGTTATGTCTTATAGGAAATTTGGAAGAAACGATTTTTTTACCAATACCGCGCGCGCTTTTCCTAAAGTTAATTTTTACATACACAATGGAAAAGTATTTTACAATAATGTACCTGAACAAAGCGGAATAAGAAACAAAACTGGCGACATTACAATACCACAGGTGCCGCCAAGTCCAGACGGTTCAGAATTTAATACTGGCAAAACTGTAGCCAATACAAACGATTTTAAAAATGTCAGGAGTGTAGGTTCAGGATTTATTAGTTTGTATGAGTATAATATTGATAGGCCTAATGTAGCTACTGATCGTATAGTTGGAAGTTTTGATCGTTTATATGCAACTTCTAGTCTTGATGGTACTCCCGTCAATGTAACTGCATACTCAGCAAGAAAAATATTTTACGATAATGAAAATATTCCTGTTGATTTTGTGCAAGATTTAGGTATTATTTATCCTTTCATTACAAAAGATGGTGCTAGAGCATCTTGGAAAACAGTAACCGATACTGCGTATGATACAAGTTTTAAATACGGGGATGTTTTAACAGCAACATACCCACTTTCTGCTAGCGTTTCAAGAGAATATATTGATACGCCATCATCCTCATTAGATGTAGATGGAAGACTTCCTGATGATGAAGGTTATCTTGGAGCAACGTTCAATGCTCATTATATGGCTTTAAGAAATCGTTTAAATTTTTATGGATACAAAAGTCGCCACTACAAAGTAACTTCGTCATTTGGCAATAAAAATCAGCAAGTGTTAAATTTAATATCAGTGCCATCTATATTTTATGGCACACAAATAAACCCAGGCTCAATATCCCTTAAGTTTTACATTTCAGGTTCCTTAATAGGAGAGTTAAAAGATTTTAAAAAAAATGGTGAATTAATACAAACTGGACCTGTTGGCTCAACAGGGTCTGGATCCGTTGCTGGTGTTGTAATGTATGACGAAGGTTTTATTCTGTTAACTGGGAGTTGGGATTTAAATCATCAAGAATTTGGGTTCATTGGTGATGGCACGTCAACTAAGAAACCTCAATGGATTTATTATGGCACTGGCATGAACGACTTTACAGGTTCTTCAAATACTTCTGCAGACACAGGTGGAACCGGCGTATCTTCACTTTCTAGTGCATCATTTGATATGACATTTCAAGGCCATACTGAAACTCAAGTTATGACAATGTTTGCGCATGCGGGCAAAGGACAGGTTAACTATTCAAACAACCCAACATTCTTACAGCATGGGCAGTCAAGAAATGAAATTACATCTTCGCATATATACGAACAAAAAAGCGACATTTTAATAAAAAATATAGTTAGTTCTAGTTATACAAATTATTCAGCGCCATTTAAAAGATTGGTGTATGTTTCGAAAATTGGCGTGTACGATCAAAATAAAAATTTAATAGGTATAGCATCATTATCTAATCCTGTTTTAAAACAAGATAAAGATGATATAACGTTTAAATTAAAACTAGATGTGTAGTATAATAGTAAAATGATATTAGGAATTGATATTAGCACCAGTATTACAGGATTTGCTGTGGTAGCTGAAGGCGAATTAGTTTTTTACGATTCAATTGATTTGCGAAAATACAAAAACATTTTTGATAAAACAATAGCTATTAAAGAAAAGCTTTTAGATTTGTATGAAATGTACCAGTGCGATAACGATGATACGATGCGCATCGGCAATTCTCAGTTTCCCATTGAATACATTTATATTGAGCAGTCACTTCATATGTTCATGGGAGGTAAATCATCTGCAAAAACTTTATCTACTTTGACACGTTTTAACGGTATTGTATCGTGGCTAGCGTTTGAATTATTTGAAATAAAGCCTGAGTTTATTGGTGCTTCTTCCGCGCGTAAACAAGCCGGTATTAAAGTACCAAGAGGCCAAAAAGCGAAAGAAGTTGTCCTACAACACTTGCTGAACACAGAACCAGCTTTTCATATAGAATATACAAAACATGGCAATCCCAAGCCGGAATCATATGATAGAGCTGATGCAATCATCATAGCAAAAGCTGGTTATGTTTTAGAACAAAATAATAAAGAAAAAGCTTGACAAAGAATAAAAAAAGGTTATATTTATAGTACGAGCAGAGTACTGCACCTGTTCGTCATTTTATACTAACAAAGATAAAGGAGAAATAAAATGCCAAATATTATTCGTAGAAATGCGTTACCCGCGCGCCCAATTTCAAAGCGGGAGTTTCTTACACCATTTGATGAGATCTTTAACAACTTGATGGGAGATGTATTCCCAACATTTCATCAAGAGTTTGGTGAAAACTTTTTTGCACAAGGATCTTATCCAAAGTGCAATGTATTGAATTTTGATGATCGCGTTGAAATTGAAGCCGCAATCCCAGGGCTTACAAAAGAAGACGTGACTGTAGAAGTTGTGGACGGCGTACTTACGATTAAAGCCGAGAGCAACCAGCGCGCAGATGTAGAAGACTCGCAATATGTAAAACGAGAAGTCAAGCGCTCCGCATTTGCACGTTCCTTCCGACTTGGGGATAATCTAGCTGAAGACTACATTAGCGGAGCGTTTGAAAATGGAATTTTAACAATTACGCTTCCGAAGGTTCGCCCGACGAATGCAGAACCTGAAGTTCGTAGAATTGAAATTCAATGACAAACAGGCCCCCCGTGAGGGGGGCATTTTTTACTTGACAAATTATTTTAGACATGGTATTGTTGATACTTAATAAGGAGAAGAAATGACAGTTACTAACGGTCAAAAAGTGTGTGTCCACTATAGAGGCACATTTGAAGATGGCACGGAGTTTGATAACTCTAGAATTCGTAAACAGCCGCTAGAGTTTACAGTTGGTGGTGATCAAATGATTGCAGGTTTCAACAACGCTATTGTTGGAATGGATGTTGGTGAAACAAAAACATTTACACTTTCTTCTGAGGAAGCTTACGGGCCTCGCAATGAAGAAGCAATTCAACAAGTTCCAAGAAACGCCTTTGATCCAAATTTTGATTTTATTGTTGATGAAATCATTAGAGGGCAAACACCAGACGGCCCTTTTGTTGCTAAAATTCTATCTGTTCGTGATGACACTGTGACACTTGATTTTAATCATCCACTAGCCGGTCGTGATCTGACGTTTGAAGTAGAAGTGGTTTCCACAGAGCCATTGATGGCTAGTTGGACACCCAAGATGAAAAAGGCAGAATTGCTTGAGATTGCCAAATCTCAGGGTTTGAATGTCAATACACGCTCAACTAAAGCACAGATTATACAAGCGCTTTCGGCTTAATTAAAACCCTGCTCTGCAGGGTTTTTACTTGACAACTGATTCTTGTTATTATATTATAGGAGCATATGAACAAGAAGCAAGCTAAAAAAATATTGCATGAAACATTTGGCACATATTATGACAAAGGTGATGAGCTTTTATTTGCGTGCCCGTCATGCAATCATCGCAAGCGTAAGTTCTCTATTAATCTCAATAAAAATGTTTATAAGTGTTGGATTTGTGATTATAGGGGTCGTAATATTAGGCGTGCTATTAGACGTTATGGTTCGTTTACACAATTACAAGCATGGGACTCAATTACAAACAGGTCCGATCTTGAAAAGTTTGCTGATTTATTTATGGCAGACAAACATCATGAGGTATCGCAAAAACTTGAATTACCATTAGAGTTTATTAGTCTTTGTGCTAAACAGACACCAGCTACTGGTATTTATGCAAAACGATATCTGAAAAAACGTGGTGTCACAGAACAAGATATACTAAAATGGAAAATAGGATATTGTTTTAGTGGTGAATATCGTAATAGAATTATAATTCCATCGTTTGATGTTGATGGAGATATAAGTTATTTTATCGCACGTTCATATAACGGTGATTCTTATAAGTATAAAAATCCAAAAGCGTCTAAAGACATAACATTTAATGAACTATATATTGACTGGAATAAAGATCTTGTATTAGTTGAAGGAGTATTTGATGCATTGGTCGCCGGAAATGCTGTTCCTATACTGGGTTCAACCTTACGGAGAGGGTCCAAGTTACTACGAGAGATTGTACGAAACGACACCCCCATCTACATCGCACTTGACCCAGACGCAGCCACCAAAGAAAGAAAAATTATTAAAACACTTTTGCAATATGATGTTGAGCTTTATAAAATAGATGTAACAGGCTATGAGGATGTTGGGTGTATGTCAAAGCAAGTTTTTGAAGATAGAAAATGCAAAGCAAAACAAATAGATGCTGATAATTATTTGCTTCTTGACATGTTATCGGCAGTTTGAATTATAAATGAAAAAAACAGTAATAGATTATATTAACAATATATTATCTGAAAAACGTCCTGAGTTTGGCGATAAGCCAGTTTGCCCTTTTGCTAAGCCAGAATTAGATTCTGGTAAGTTAATGATTGCCGCCATAGGAGAAAAAAGTCTAGGCCAGTTAATAGATGATTTTTATTTATCAGAATATGAAAGCGCCCTGTTTATTATTAAAGATGATATTCCCACAGACCAAACAGCAAAATTTCAAATTTTTGTTAACAAAATTTTAAAAACTAAGGGCTTGAAAGAATATAAAAACATTTGTTTTAACCCCAATGATCAAGTTTCAGTTGACGGTTACAACCCCAGGTCGCATGCTCCTTATTTTATGATTAATATTGCGCCCCGCGAAGTATTGTGCAATTCACAAAAAGCTTTGAAAAAAACAAAATATTATGACAAATTACCAAAAGATTATAAAGAATTTTTGAAATTACAAACTAAATCAAAAACCAACAAATAAGACTGTTTATCAAACAAAAGGCTATTTATTGTATGCAAATCTCAGAACAAAAATTGCTTGATATTATATTTGAAGAAATTTATTTAATGGAAAATTTTCTCAAGCCGATTGAAAACATGCAAACAGAGCCAATTGATGATGAGGTAATGGCTGTAATTTTTAAAATTGCTGACAAAAAAGAAGTTAATGAAGCACCGGCTAAACCATTAACCCGCAACTCACCTAACGCAGACAAACCCAAGCGTGGTATATCTGATCAATTTCTTGATGATGATCAGAAAAAAAGTATTCGCAACTTGGTATATAAATTTGGTAATGATGCGGACGCAATTGTAAGTGTAGCAAAAAAACTAGCAGTCCCAGCAGCATTTATAGCCTCTGTTGTTGGTGGTGGTATTGCTGGTGCCGTGCTATCGGGAGGCGCAACTGACACTACATCAGGTGATACTGTTGAATTAGTTGATCAAACTCTTGTGCCATCTGACGTATATGGCACAGGCTGGGATCAGTATGAAGGTGAATTTGCCGACCTGTCTAATGCTGAAAAAATGAAAAAAACATGGACTCAGTATGAAAATTCACCTGAACAGCGCGCCCCAGTTAGCAGCCAGTTTTCAATTTTTAAATATTCCCACATACCGGCCCAAGATATATCAGATGATAATATTTTACCATTATCAGGTATGACTGCAGGAGACTATTATCAATATTGGAATCAAAAAGTTCAGCAGAATCCAGATGTAGAGTTGCCGCTATTAAAAAAAATGGTATTTGGTGATGTTGGTAAATGGTCAGGCGGCACAGGCACAGATTCAAATTTTCAAAAAGCAGATGATGGTTCTAATTTGCTTCCTCCTGACTGGACTGTAATGCATAGTTTATATGGGGATATAGTTGAAGATAAAGCAATTGATTTATCGCAAGCTGTACAAAATGCATCACCAGAAGAAAGACAACAAATATATGATTCATTACCAGGTGTTGATAGTGATGTTGATTTTAATAAATTTGTAAATGATCTTTTGTATTCAGTTGGCCGTCAAGCACGATAAAAATACTTGACAGCCCTATTGATAAGTGATATATTATTACTATGGAGGCAATCATGAAGTTAATGAGAACAATTATTTTTGGATTTACCCTTGGGTTCGTTTCTTATCTTTCACTTTCAGGTAACAATGGTATAAACCTTTGTGATGATAGGCTCAATGATAAAAATATTGACATCTTAATGAATGTAGAACTTCCAAACAAATAGTAGGAGTATATGTGAATTTTAAAATTGCACACGTATCGGATATCCATATCCGAAAATTACGATATCATAAAGAATATAAAACAGTTTTTAAAGAATTGTATCAGTCACTGCGTGACGAGAAGCCCGATATTATTGTAAATACTGGCGACACGTTTCATACCAAGCTGGATATGTCACCAGAGGCAATCAAAATGATGAGCGACTTGTTTGTTAACCTTGCGGATATAGCACCGTATCATATGATTCTTGGTAATCATGATATGAACTTAAAGAATAGTGGTCGGCTGGATGCTATCTCACCAATTGTAGATTATCTTGAGCATCCTAACATACATTTTCATAAATATGCATCAGTGGTGGAGGTAGCGAATGGTATTGATTTGCATGTTTTATCTATTGTGGATCCACAGAATTGGCAAAAGAATTTGCCAGAAGATCGCGTCAACATTGCCTTATATCATGGCTCTGTTGTTGGCTCGGTCACAGATAGTGGCTGGATGATGACGCATGGTGATATTTCTCTTGATGAACTTGAGAAGTATGACTATGCTATGCTTGGGGATATCCACAAGACAGATCAAAAGGTAGACAAAGAAGGGAGAGCAAGATATCCTGGTTCTCTTGTACAACAAAACCATGGCGAGAGTAATGATAAAGGTTATCTTATTTGGGATATTAAAGATAAAAATACATGGGCCACGCGCCATATTGGCCTTACAAATCCAAAACCATTCATCACAATTGAACTCACTCAAAAAGGGCGGATGCCAAGAAATATTTCTATTCCGTCTGGGGCTCGTTTGCGTCTAGTTAGCAATAATAATTTGCCGCTTGATGTGATGAAGAGAGCAGTGGACATTGCAAAGCACAGGTTTAAACCAGAAACGATCTCATTTCTTAATAGAGCATCAGGAGAACGAGGAACCGTAGATGCACTAACTGATGGCCTGCATACAGAAAACTTGCGAGACATTGATGTCCAGGAAGAACTTATTGATGAGTACCTTGTCGGATATGAAGTAGAAAATAAAACCTTAGAAAAAGTTTATGAATTAAATAAGCGTTATAATAAACTCATTGAGGATAATGAAGATGTATCAAGAAATATTAATTGGAAGCTTGTTGATTTTGAGTTTGATAATTTGTTTAATTATGGTAACGGCAATAAAGTTAATTTTAAAGAGCTAAGTGGAATTGTAGGTATTTTCGGTAAAAACTTTTCAGGAAAATCATCAATTGTTGATGGTATACTGTGGACAGTTTTTAATTCTACATCAAAAAACGAGCGTAAAAATTTAAATGTAATTAATCAAAATAAAGAAGATTGCCGCGGTAAGGTAAGCATACAAATAGGTGATAAAATTTACACTATCGAACGAACCGCCAAAAAATATGTAAAACGTCTTAAAGGCGAAGAAACGCTTGAGGCAAAAACAGAACTTAATTTTGAAGTGTTCAACCCAGTGATGAACACGGTTGAATCATTAAACGGTCTTACACGCACTTTAACTGATGCAAATATTAGACGGCAACTTGGTACTCTTGAAGATTTCTCTGTTTCTTCATTATCTTCGCAGCATGGTGCTTTAGCATTTATTGATGAGGGCTCAACACGACGTAAAGAAATTATTGCTAAGTTTTTAGATCTTGAGCAATTTGAAAGAAAGTATAAACTAGCAAAAGAAGATTCAGTGGACTTGAAAGGAGCCATTAAGAGACTTGAAGATAGAAATTTTGATGAAGAAATTGAGGCGGCACTGGTAAGCTTATCGGATTATAAAGTATCTGCAGAGCAGAATAAAGCTGCATGTTCACTGTTAAAAAATGAACTTACTATGCTTTCCGAGAAACATATTGTGATTAAAAATCAAATTGACAACATACCTGCAGAGTTTGTCGATATTCACAAATTACTTAATGAGCAGCAGGACAAGGCACATCAAATTGTTGATTTAGCAAACAAAATCACAAAGCAAACTGATAGCATTACTACTAAAAGTCATGCTGTTAAAGAGCTAAAAAAAGCATTGTTTGTTGTTGATTATGAAAAACTAATAAGCGATCAAGAGACAATTGATGCTCTCAATGCTGAGATAAACCAAATTCAGCAAAAACTTACGAGTATCAACAAAAAAATAAAAATGCTTAAAGATCATGAATATGATCCAAGTTGTCACTATTGTTGTGAAAATCCATTTGTTAAGGATGCTAATATAGCTGCCGCAACTAAAGAACAACACCAAAATCAGCTTAGCCAAGCAACACTTTCATTAGCGGCACTAAATGCAAATGACATAGCACAACAAATTGAAGATTACCAGGTTGTGCGTGATAGTATACGAACACACGAAAATAACATTGCAAGTCTTAAGTTATCGCGAGAGAAAAACAACACTCTGAAAGCAAAAACACAATTTGCTTTAAAGACTGTAACAGAGCAGATTAATGAATATGAAGATAATAAAGATGTAATTGAAAATCTTGAAAAATTAATTGCAGAACAAAAATCAATTACAAAAAGCATTAAAATTAAAAATTCACAAATTAATATTTGTGAAGAAAATGTACTTGAAACAGTAAAGCTAGTTGGAACATACGAACAAAAGGTAGAAAACCTGCGAGAACAAAAGCAAGAATATCAAGACCTACAGCGTGAATTTGCTGCTTATGATTTATATATGCAATGCATGCACCCTAATGGTATTGCTTACGATGTTATTAAGAAAAAGATACCAGTAATCAACGAAGAGATTGCAAAAGTTCTTGCTAACATTGTTGACTTCGAAGTATTTTTTGAAGCCACAGGAAATAAATTTGATATCTTTATTAAGCATCCCAAGTATG
>CEVB01082589.1_pt1 | contig 14385 bp, 22 predicted proteins | sample 531381 | NCBI WGS metagenome assembly CEVB01 (sample SAMEA2622763, study PRJEB7988) | marine metagenome | biome: marine biome (ENVO:00000447); feature: surface water layer (ENVO:00002042); material: "saline water (ENVO:00002010), including plankton (ENVO:xxxxxxxx)" | depth 5 m | reverse complement strand
ACGACGACAGCCACGCCTACACAGGCGAGCCGCATTCGTTCTGCCACCTGGTACATGGCACGCAACCCAAGGGATCAATTGCTGGCGCCGCTATCCAACTGCGCAAGAAGCAAGGAAAGTTCGTTGGCTACAGCAAGCAGAGCGCTGCAAAAACTTCATAGACATCCACCACACCTACCACTACCATTTGCACGACATGGCACGCACCACCTACCGCACGACTGCCGGGATCATTGCCCAGACCATGTACGAACTCATGTTCGGAGACCGCATGGCAATGATCCGGGAGCTCGAGCGAAGGCACAAAGCCAAAGCAACCCCTGAAAACTGGATCGCCTTCTATGCCCACCTCTTCGACCAAGAGTTTGCATAACAAAGAGAACACCTGGAACATTCCTCAGATCACACGAGAGTTCGGCATCTCACGCACTGTGATCAATCGATTCAAGAGGGAGGGGATGTTCCCCTCTCCTATTGAATGGAACCCACTTCTAGGGCCTAAGACACATCCTCGTTACGACCGCGACCAGGTGCGCGAGGCTCTCAAGAATTACAAGCCTTACCGGCAAGAGGTCGAGGCAAAAGTCAATCTCAAGTTGACACACGATGAACTCGCAAAGATACGCCTTGCGGCCAAGCTTCTCTACATCACACCAGATCGCTACATGGTTGATGTACTGAACAACCACGCACAGAAGGTTCTCAAAGCCGAAGAGCGGTGTACGTTCTGATGGTCAAGATGAAAGGCATGGGCGAGCTCGAAAACCTCAGCTACAAGGACATGAAAGGCTCCTACCACTACGAGACTTTTCACTTCGAAGGCTCTTTCTGCCACGAGAGCAAGCACAAATCAACAACCCCGAAGCTCTTTGAGATTCTCGGTGGCATGAACAATGGGGACTCAGTCCCCGAGCGAATTATGGTCCACTGCAAATCGGAGGAAACGGGGGAGACTTTCGAGGCGTTCGTCGAAATGAAAATTGTCAGCCTTGAGCAGCATCACTACAAGGCTTCCAACGATGAGGACGATGAACGGAATGCAAAGGATGCAAAAAAGAATAAGAAGTTCCTCGGACATCTGCCCAATCACAAACCAAAGCGCAAAACCAAGAAGCCCCCTGCAAAGCCACGTCGCTTGCAAGTGCCCATCAATAAGTGGGGCTAATTGAATGCAAGTATTCTATTAAATCGATATCTGGAAAAACTTTCATTCGGCCATAGTGCACCTAGGTTGAAGGGCCGGATGAAAGAAGATGGAGAGACACAAAGCAGTTCTGATCAACACCAAAACAGGCAAAGCTATCTGCTCTAGCTGGACGCCTCTCATCAAGCCCGAGGAGCTGGATTACGCCAATGCTCGGCTGCGGCAGACACGAATGCCCTATGTGTGGCAATGGACCAGCGACCCATCTAGCTTGACTGGATCAGTCGTTTTGAGCGCTCCAGCAGACGATGCTTCAACTCAACTCATCCCTTGTAGCGATCGCAGCTGAGTTCACTGGTAAGTACGCGCCGTACCAGTCGATTGAGATCTCTCAGGCTCCCAAAGGGGGCGTGTTTGTCGCCTCTACGGACAGAGGCAACATTGCCTGCTTGGCACACGATCCGTCTGGTCGAGCAGATGAAACCATCAAGCTGCTGCCGGACCCAGAACTAATGAAGTTCTGCCGTGGCATCAAGACTGCGGACCGAGAACTCCGCATCGAGGGCAACAACGCCCTGGTCACCACGTTCCGTAAGTCGACGAACGAACAACGGGAGACGATCGTCAACAGAAGTATTAGTGACTTCCCGCCTCTGGCAGGCGCTATATCTGCTTGTCTAGAGCGGTGGGGCTCCACACCTAGTGTCAGCGCTACAGCTGGGCGCTACGAGGCCCGCTACGTCGAGCGTGCCTTGAAGGGCCTGGGCACCACCAGCGACTCCATCGTTCTCTCTGCGTTTGACGGTGGGCCGCTACGAATCCAGACGGATAAAGCCGATGTCGTTGTACTTGTGATGCCGCAAGTTGCGGAAAAGATACCTTCTATACCCGAATGGTTAAGCGATTACGCCACTTCAGGCGAGTTGATTGCCACAGCTTGCTAACTGGGTACGTTCCAATGGTCCCGCAGCTTCACCATTGGCTAAGTGCACACTTGCCGTGACCTTGGCTGCTGCTCCTACTCAAACTGTCATTAACGGCAGGGAGATGTACGAGTGCTACGCAGAGACCATCTCTCCTGAACCTGCACAGCTTCTGCTGTGCATGAACGCAGGTAAAAAGATTGGCACCCTCTTTGCTGCCAAGAACACGGGAGACCGCCTGATTATTTCAGGGGATCTAACCCTCAACACCAAGGACAACACGACCCTCGTCAACGTCCTCAGCTTCTGCAACGCCCACGAAGATCAGTTCATCAATGAAGTGATTGTCGTCGGTCGGCTGAGCAAAGAAGCAAAAGTCTCTGACACCAACAAGTCAGCGGCTCGATCTCTTGCCGTCAACCGATACAACGGCAAAGAAGAGATCACTGACTGGTTCCGCCTTCGGGGCTACAGCTACGCCATGGAACGGCTGGTTGCTGCACCGAAAGGATCTCTGGTGATGGCCCACGGCTGCCTTGAGCAGAAGAACAACCGTGATGGCAATCCCTACGTGGAGATCAAGTGCCGGACCGTAAAGGTCCACAGCAAGGGCAAAGGCAGTGCCCCCAACCCTGCCCAGGGGACCAGCGCGGCTGGTTACGACCAAGAGGACTTTGAGTCTTCCAATGACAACGACATGCCCTTCGACTGGAGTAACTGATGGGTTTCTTCCCTCCTGACTACAAACCTGCATCCGGAGAATCCAGTGGATCTAAATCGGAGCCAAACCCCAAGTACTGGGAATTCAGCAGCAAGCACCTGGGTGACGGGGAAACTATTTCCTTCCGTCCCTGCGGCCTCTTCGATACAGGTCACGTGGTCACTGGATACCAGTACTTCACCATGGAAGGTCGTATTCGGCGATTCCCTAAGTACCCCAAGGAATTCGCAGAAGACATCGGGCTGACCTGGGCAGCCAAGAATGCCAAAGGCGAGGAGCTCGAGAAGCTCGAGGCCGAGGGTAAGGCCAAAGACCGGCCGAAGTTTTTCATGTCCTTCGTGAATTACTTCCCTGATCGCAAGGACTTTGTCTGCGTCACCGTCACTCAGAAAAAGGTGCGCGAACAGATCGAGGCAATCCTGGACATGGAGGACTACTTCTTCATGGAGTCTGGCGTGGCCAACTTCACAGTCACCGTGAAGCGGAAGGGTTCAGGCACTGACACCGCCTGGACCGTCACCCCCACCCTTAAAAAGCCAACTGCAGCTTTTGAGGAGAAGTGGAATCAAGCCAAAGACGGCGTTTGGCTGCCTGCTTTGTACGAGGGGGCCGATCCATTTGCAGGTAAGCCCGCAGAATCCAAGATCGAAGGCCTACCTCCCACCAAGCGTGATGAGCTTGGAGCTGACAAAGAGCTCGCCGTGGCGGGCGTTGGTGAAGATTGGTAGAGATCTCCACACATATCGGTATAAACGCCCCTCCTAGTAGGGGCGTTTTTTGTCTGATGTAGTGTTGTCTCCGTCACGCTTGGGGATCATGTCAGGCAGGACTGAACGAGTCCAAGTCAAGATGAGCCCCGAGTGCAAGGCAGTCTTGAAGTCTTACGCAGAGTGCTATGGCCTAACCATGGGTGAAACCATGTACCGATTTACAAGGCTCGTGCTCCACAGGCAGGCGAACTTCAGCGACTTCATCGAAGCCCAAATGGAGCTCAACGGCATCAGGATTGAGGGAGGATCCGACAAGCCCTGCTACGGATGCTTATGCAACAACTGCCAGATGCAGACAGCCTGCAGGACCCGTGTCTACAAGGGTGTCATCCAATTCAAAGAACACCTTAAGCGCTTCGTGAAGCCGAATGGCGTCGAGCTCATCCATCAAATCCAGAGGGAAGCAGGGCAACCTTGTCAAGACTTCCCGCAGAAGTTGAAACAAAACTCAGTTGTAAAAACAGCTGTAACAACCCGTGCGCCACGCTAAACGAAGGGTCCAGCGGGCCTAGATTGCTCGCAATCGCAAGATAAATCACTCTGACGACATGTCGCCCATCAGATGATCTCTGATATCTGAAGCGACCTTTGTCCAATCCTGATCTGACGCAGTCGTCAGATTTCTTGCCGCCTCCCTGGCTAGATATCGAATGCTCGCAGGCTGCAAGACCATTGCCTGCTTGGCGAGAAGCAGTACGAGCTCTTTGAGCTCAGATACTGAATCGAGCTTCTCGACCCCTCTTTTGAAATCTTCGTACCTTAGCTGTTCTCCGATCGTTGGCTCCAGCAAGTTTTCATTTTCCACCTCTGGATGTTCTTTCATACCCACACCTACCTGATACAACGGTAGCCATCGAGAGACTCATGATTGAAACAGAGGCTCTACAGTTCCGTACTGAGCAAGGGATCACCTATGTGGTCCACTGTGATCATCCTGAATGCTGTGATGACCTAGAGCTTTTAAAAAGAGAACTAGGCATTAGCGATATCAAATCTGCTCGATACATTGAGGACAACGCGAGACGTATCCTCCTCGTTGAAGCCTGACCTACACATGCTTCTCAGCGCGCTAAGCCAAGCCGAGACAAAGGCTGACGTTCGCATGCTGCTGAATGAATATGGGTATGAGCCAGTCAATGATGCCTGGGGGAAACTCGACGATCTGACCAGAGCGTCGCTGTCTCTCGTCAAAGGCTTTGACGGGCAAGTACTTCATGACATTGGATCAGAATCTGACTCTGTTTGAGAACAGCAAGAACATCCTTGCCGAGCTGAAGAACACCAATATCGCCCTCCGGCAGATGGTGATTTACCAGCAGCAAACTACTGAGCAACTGCGCTACATCAACGAACTTCTCGACGGATTTACCAATGGAGGCGCTTCTCTCAACGGTTACATCCCAGATGCTTTCGTCCAAGCATATGTTTCTGTGGTTAGCCCTGTCCTTGCTAAGCGCCTGGGCGACGAAAGCGTTGACCTCGAAGAGCTAATGAAAGGAGCAACGCTTTTAGCTAGACGACTACTAGAAGAACTAAGTGCTTACCGCTCTGAACAAGAAGCGAAAGACATCCTCTCTGAAGTGATGGCCCACGTCGATGACCCCTGGGATCGACCAGATAATTCACCATCTGAGCTAGATCCCTGAGAGAATCCAAAGAGTACTGGCGCCACTGAACGACCATACTTACGCTTTGAAAGCCATAGCGTTCAGGAGAACCAAGGACTCCTCTCTTACCTCCCTGGTGAAGCACAGCCACTGCTCGGCTCAAGCGGTGGACGACCGTAGTTGGAAGAGCTACTGGCGGCAGGTTTACCCTTTTACCCCCTGCCACCCTCTGTGCCTATCCCGTGAAAGGGTCCCGTTGAGGACGATCGTTGAAGCCAGGCTCTTCATGGCCAGATTGGGCGATCAGCAAGGAAGAACGAACGCTATCTCTTTTACCTGGTGCTCCCCACACCAGGTATTTTTTTCTGCGCAACGGTGCTTTAATTAGTCGTTACATTTCTGGAAATGTCTTCTATGAATGACAGAGCCCACCCGATTTGAAATTGACGGGGCTCGTCACTACACCACTGATATTCCTGGAAAAGCATACCCCTCGGTCACCACAATCCTGGGCAAGACCGCATCTGAGCACGCCAAAAAGATGCTCAATAACTGGAATCTCAAGAATCCAGGAGGTAAAGAGAAAGCAGCCGCCAGGGGCACTGCTATCCACCAGGCATGCGAGGACTACATCCGTGGCCTGCCGATCAACCTGCCTGATGACTATCTGCCATTCTGGCGTGGCTTAAGTCAACACCTCGATCGATACGATTACTTTGTGTGGTCAGAAAAGCCACTGCGACCAGAGTGGAACTACTGCACAGGTAAAGACGGTATCTCCAGGGTCTGGTCACACAAGTATCACTTTTGTGGCTGCCCTGACCTAATCGGTGTTCGAGGTGGCGTCGTGATCCTTGCGGACTTTAAAACTTCGAATCAACCGTATTGTCGATACTTTCCGACCAAGCAAGACAGGAGCAACTTCACAGGCTGGAGCAAGCTCAACAAATGTGGGACACAGCTCGGTGCTTACGCCCTAGCCGTAGAGGAGACCCTTGGCCTACAAGTGGACGCTGCGCAGATCCTGGTTTCAACTCCTGAGATTGATCAAAGCTTCATCCTTCATGGCGATGAACTTAGTCGTTTCCAAACGAAATGGCTTCAAAAGGTTCGTCGCTATGAAGAGCTCAAAGAGCTCGAACACCAAGACCAACTCGAAAAGGAGGAAGCAGCTCAATGAAAATGGATCCCCTGTCTCCCGAAGAAGTCAATGCAGCAGCAGACTTGTTCTTCGAAACGTTCAACATCATTGACTCACGCATGCCAAAGGGCAGCAGCGTTGAAGACACCATCAAGATCATGGAGCAGGTCAACAAGGTTGCAAGCAAGTTGCGGAGTGACAAAGAGAAAGAAGAGCGCGATATGCGCCTGGGTTTCTGGAAGGAAGGCACTTTTTAGAATGACTTTTATTTAGTAGCGATAACGTGCCGGATTTCAAGCACCCAGTCGTATACGACCCCCGCACTGGAAAGCTTTTTAGCGATCCTCGACTTGGCGTACTCGACGAGATCGTGATCAGCTCCGGGGGTGCCGTAACAAGCGTCGAAGGGCGAACCGGCGCCGTCCTTATTTCTGCTGACGACGTTGGCCTGGGCAGCGTTGACAACACATCTGATCTGGCCAAGCCAGTTTCCAATGCCACCCAGGCAGCAATCAACTCAGCAGTTGCTGGAATCTCTTCCGGTGTCACGTCAATCGGTGGTCAAACTGGTGATGTCACTCTCGGGGACATCAATCTTGACAATGTTGATAACACCTCTGATGCAGACAAGCCCGTCTCGACGGCACAACAGACTGCGCTTGATCTGAAGGCTGATGCCTCAGCATTGGCAGCAAAAGCCGACGCCTCGGATCTCAACACCATCGAGTGGACGCTCACTGCAAACGGGAGCAGTGATTACATCTTTGCGGGGCCAGGTTTCACAGGCACCGTCACTGACCCCACTCTTTATGTGATGCGTGGTCATACTTACAAGTTCACTAACAATATGAATGCTCATCCTTTCCGGATTCAGAGCACGACAGGAACCAGTGGCACTCCTTACAACGACGGCATCACAAACAACGCCGTGAGTAATGGCACGCTGGTATGGACAGTGCAAATGAATGCACCATCAACTTTGTATTACCAGTGCACTGCACATGCTGCGATGAACGGCACGATCAACGTGCTGGCCTAAGCAGCCACAGGCTCGTTGACAGGACTATCAGATTCAAAGCAAATTCTGCAGATGCAATCAAGAGGCTCACAGCCTTTTAACTCGTCAATCTGCGACATAGCCGTCGTAATAGGGCAAGGACTTTCGTATCTACCCTCGAATTGCTCACGAGCTGCAGTTAGCTCAGCACCGTTAAGGACTCTGCTGCCGTTGCAAATGTCGTAGCAGAGGTCCATCTCATCTTCGGTGAGATCACCGAGAGCCTCAAGCTGTACTTCGACCATCTTCCAAGCACCACGAAGGCTCTTACCAACTTCAGTACTTAGCAACTTCAAGCAGTCATGTGAGTAGCTGCAGAATTCCTCAGCCTCCTCATCGGTGTAACCGCCCCAGGTCGGCTTATCCATCACATTGGCCACCTCTGCAGTTCCAGGCACAATGCTCAATTCACGCATTGTGCCGTACTTCATCGCTTCAAGCAGTGCAGGCAGATCTGACTGACCAGCGGACGATCGGATCCAACTAGCTACGTCATCAATAGTCAAACTTGACCGGTACTCACCTGTCTCGTAGTAATCAAGGAGAGTATTGGTAGTAACTCCCAGAGACTCCGCCAGTTTCCGAATTTTGGAAACGCCAACATTTCTTGGGTCTACAGAACCACGGAGATACTTCGTGAGAGTTCCAATAGTGATTCCGAGCTTGGCACACAGCTCACGCTGCGAGAGCTTGTTGGCCGCCAGTGCCTGATGCAGTGATTGCACAAATCTCTGCGTCGACAGATCTGGGGAAGGTACCTCGGTCATGTTCTCGATTCGAAATGAAGGTTCGGATTCATGAAACGGCGGGGGTGCCGCTGGGCGAGGGGACGCTTGCGCTGAACAGTAATCGGCAGGCAGGCCTATGACCGTGTCTGTCGCAACTTCTACAGAATTGACAACACCAGATCACACACCTGTGTGGCAAGAATCCTCCAGACCCGAAGCGCCGCAGCGGATCCGGGCGATTTGAAGCGATTACAAAATAAATAATATGACTCTTTGGTGCACACCGCAAGTAGTAATTCGCACGCCGGTCGACGCCTTTTGTGCATGAACTAGCAATGATTCTCATTACCAGTCGTGACGAGCGCCCCAAAGCCCTGCACGCTTGGAAAGGCTCGCCACAATGATGCATGTCGTGTCATGCAATCTGAGTGACAGAAGTTAAAACGACCATCTCGTTCATGGTCCATCCGACCATCAGGAACAAGCCGGACGTCTTTCAACCTGAATTTTCCAGAGACTGGGCAGAGGTCATAGGCCCACTCGAGGAGCTCAAGCACCACGTCAGTAACGGTGGTGCCTTCATCGGCTCCCGCATGACAAGCGGCCACAGGTCAAGCAGCGCCTTCGATTTCGCCGATCTTGCTGTCGTTGATATTGACCATGGCCTAACGATCCAAGAATTCCTGCAGCACCCGCTCGCAGAGCACGCTGCCTGGGCTTACACGACTACAAGCCACGGAGCTAAGGGAGATCGCTACCGCGTGATCTTCCAACTGCCTCATCGGGTCACCAACCCAGACATCTTTAAGAGTGTCGTGACACTCCTAAGCAGGTCTCTGGGCGGCGATAAAGCCTGCACCGACAGCTGCCGCCTCTTCTACGGCAATGATGCTGCAAATCATTTTGTCTGGAACCCGGACAAACGTCTACCTATATCAATCCTGGATGACGCCGAAGACGAGGCCAGGAGTCAACGCCGACGAGAGTCCGTCCGCACTGACAGCTTTGATGAGCACTCCATCGAGCAGGCGATCTTCGTTCTAGAGAACGTGATCGAGCCAACCAGAGACGGAGACCGCGAACGATTCACTCGTATCACCTCTGCAGCACGCTCTGCTGGTGAGCGGTTGTTCCCCCACTGGTCTGACTGGGCATCCCGTGGCCACCACGGCAAAGGCAAGAACCGGCGTCAAACCACCGAGCGTTTCTTCTACGGCTTCAGCGGTTCAAGCTTGGCCACTCTCTTCTTCATGGCATCCGAGGAAGACCCGGAATGGAGAAGCAAGCTCCCACCAGAGATCCGATCACAGGGAACCGGCAGCATGTTCGGCAATGTCGGCAGCGCTGTTGGCTACGACTGGGAAGACTTCCTGGGTGACCCAGACGACTTCACCGAAACAGACAGCAGCAACACCCAAAGCCTGTTCGACGCCGATAGGCCCTGGACCCAGCTGGCCCAGGTCGAGCGTCCTGCTCAAGCCGAACCTGATTACGACGATGACGACCTCGAGGTCATCGAGCGTGACGGTGAAGATCCTTTCGAGGATGACTACGACGAGCAAGAAGTCGCCGATGTTCCACGGGTCCGAGCAAACGGTCGACGCCGTGCCGATGCCGAGATTCAGCTAGTCGTCGATATCAAGAACCGACTGCAACGCCTTTATCCAGGACTTCGCCAGAACTCCATGACCCAGGCATTGGAGTACGGACCGGTCGGCAAGCCGATTCCCGTGGACGACGTGTCAACTTCTTACGTGCGAATTTCAGCGGGAGCTGGTCAGGTCTACCCCAAGACCCTGGTCTACGACGTCGCTTTGATCGTCGGCAGGGAGCACGCGTACCACCCAGTCAAGGCTTACCTCGAGAAATGTGCAGCAGAGGCAAAGCCCTGCTCCTACTTCGACACCCTGGCCACTGAACTGCTGGGCGTGAAAGAAGACACCATGACTGACGTCAAGATGCCGGACGGAAGCCGGCTCTGCGATGTCGTCATGAAGCGGTTCCTAGTAGGAGCCGTCGCTCGAGTGCTTGATCCTGGTTGCGTCCATGACTGGATGCCCATCCTTATTGGTGGCCAGAACGCTGGTAAGTCCACCTTCTATCAGTACCTAACTCCTCCATCGCCTGAATCTCCTGGCTATTACCCCTGGGTCAGCACCGTCCAGCAAGGCATCAACTACATCAAGGACCGGCCGCACGTCCTCCACTCGGGATGGATTGCAGTTCTGGATGAGTGTGACCGTTACTTCAAGCGGCAGTTCGTCGAGGAGTTCAAGAACATCGTCTCTGTCGGCACCGACCGCTCCGCCAAGAAGTACGAGAACGAACGTGACTTCCGTCGTTCCTTTGTTCTCGCGGGTGCCACCAACTCAGACGAGTTCCTGGTTGACCCAACCGGCAACCGTCGCTTCATGCCCATCGTTGTCGATGGCGTGGTCCCCAGCAAGGACGACCCCAACATCAAGATCATCGACCTGGACCGCCTGAAGCAAGACCGCGACTCCATCTGGGCTGCTGCCTACAAGGCTTATCTCGATAACCCAGTCCACACGTTCACCAGCTTCGAGCTCAGCCACATGAGCGAGTACATGGAGAACTTCCAGCAGGAGTCGCCACTCGAGTACATCGTGCTGAACAAGTTCCAGGAGAAGATCTCCGGCGAGCACCGCTTCCCCGATAAAGGCAATCGCAAGTACTGGCTGATGGCTGACATCTTCGAGTGGCTTGAGATCGCACCTCGTGACGAACGGTCCATGACCAGACAAATCGCTGACCTTCTCAAGCGTCGAGGCTTTTACCGACGTCGCGTTCGCAAGAACAATCGGATCATGAACATGTGGGTTACAGACGATCCAGCGTTCGATCAGAACGCCAGAGAGCTGTCCCGAAACTGGAACTGAGAGACGCGACTCATCTGAGACTCTTGCCATTCCCAGTCAGGGAGTGGCTTTTTTATTTGCCCATCACTGCCGCTAAGTGGTCACGTCACTGTCTTAGCCCAGTCACTTCAATGAGTCTCACCAGCAGTGTGCTGAGCGACGTGTGCCCCTTAACCTCTGTGGGTTAAAAACATGGCCTCTGGTCCCGAAAAAACCCTTCCCCTGCTGTCTGATTTATCTTCTAGACTGCATGCCATCAGGGTTTTTTCTTGGTTGGGCCTTAAACCAAGAAAGGGGGAAAATAACTCCACAGAGGTTATAGGGAACGCGTATCAGCGCGTCACTGCCTGAGATCTATTCCAGCGCAATGGAAGTGACCGTGACGTGTCCATTTAGGGGTGGGGCTGAGAGTGCTCTGTTCACGTTCAGACATCTTGCGTGACATATCGCTCAGTCCAACTAGCCTGGTGTCAACCTCTCAGAACCTAGTGCCTGACAAGGATGTCGCCGGCTGGTCACAGAACCACCCTCTTTACGCACAAGACAGGGCGCTCGTTGACGAGATCCTTGCTCAGGACAAGCCCAACGACCATGCCATAACAACAGCTGGGCGGTTGTTTGTTCGCTACAACGGCTTCCCTGGAGCCAATGACATCAAGGCTGATCTTGATGCCTGCCTCGTTAAGTGGGGCATGGATCACGACGGGCTCAACTCTCGCTGCAAAAAGATCTGGTTCAACGGCTACCGCCCTGGCCAGATTGAAGAAGAGCTGTCAGTTGGTTCTGGAGCTAACTGATGCAACGTCAAATTCTGATCATGGCGCTTCGAGCTGCGCCTGAACCTACTTGCCATTTGCTCAGCGAATGCGAGTCGATTCTTCGAAACGACGAACCAAACAGCCCCCTCGTGGGCTTGGTCGGAAGAGCGCTTGATCGCTGGGGTATCAGCAAGGAAGAACTCGCAACACGCAACCGGCTATGCATCGCAGACACAAACAGGTTCCTCATGACCGAACAGGCTCTGATGTCTCACAACGATTCAGAAATTTCATCCACGCCTTCATCGCTGAAACAGCCTTGACGCTGGGATTCATCTGGGGCCTAGCGTCTTTTATATGGCGCTATTTCTTCGCTGAATTCGTGATTATTTTCGCCGTGATTGGCTGGTGCCTGCTTTCTCTAGAATCCGCAGCCGAGCTTCATGGTCGTGCTGGACTTGTTCTAGTGAGCGAATATCCTTTGTAACCTCATTACGAAGAAGTTGAATCTCTCTGAGAATCGACTCCATTCCTCGCTTCATGCTGCCTTGCGCAAATGCCATACGCCACAAGGCGCCACAAGCAGCAACCCCTAAAAAGGCGCTTACTTCAACCATTCATCAGCGCCTTCAAGAACTCAAATCATCCTAGGAAATGAATAGCCTCAAAGCTCCCAAAGCACCTAAGCACTGGGACCAGCGGTTCCTAGTGATCGCCAGTCATTTTGCAGGCTGGTCAAAAGATCCCAGCACCAAAGTTGGCGCTGTTGCTGTACGCAATCGACGCATCCTTGCCCAGGGCTATAACGGCCTGCCTGCCGGCGTTACTGATACTGATGCGCGTCTTAAAAATAGAGAGACGAGACTAGAGATGACAGTTCATGCTGAGATGAATTGCGTCGCCTACGCAGCACAAAACGGTGTCTCTTTGCTTGGCGCAACCATGTATGTCTGGCCGTTAATGACGTGCTCGAGATGCGCATCAATGCTGATACAAGCAGGAATCAATAAGGTCGTAGTTCCTGACTACGTTGAGCCCCAGCGCTGGCAAGACAGCTTTGACTTGGCTCGTTCAATGTTCATCGAGGCTGGCGTATCAGTCGAGCGTATTCCGATGACAGGCCCTATCAATCCGATGGAAGAAGACGATCAAGAGTTGCCCGTTTAATAGGAGCCTCTACCGTGTCAGGCAAGGCGCATGACCTGGCGTAAATGCTTCAGCTAAAGATCGGTCATCGAGTCTTCCATAAGGCCACCGGCCAGGCAGGATTCGTGACTTCTGCAGCTACATCCACCGGCTGGAATCGTGGCTTAGTCACGGTGACACTGGAGGGCAGCACTCGCTCAGAGGATTGGCCTGTCTCTCAAACTCGCCTACGGACCGAAGCTGAACAGCTGACAATCCATGGCGGAGAGTTTGTACCACCCAAAGGTTTTCCGCTGAACCTCGAATGAGCCTTAACAAGCGCAACACGAAACGACTCGTTGTCGGCGACACCGTCATCGAGACCAAGCATTTCACAGATCATTGCATCAGCAAGGATCACCCCGACTTCCAAAAGGTGGCAAAGATTGTCCGCAATCGCCGTGTTGGCAAAGTCGTAGAGCTTGTCGAAAAGAAAGATTCACGCGGCCATGCGATTAACTACGCAATGGTTCTTTGGAACGAGTACAACAGCCCGCGTTTGCACCATGTGATGCGGCTGCGACTCCTTGAAGATGCTCCAAAGGAACAGACTGCGTGACTGTGGATACATTGACTTAAATCCAGCGCAGTCATGGCACAGTGGCCCATACCCCCTGACCTCCACAGCAAGATCGAGGGTGGGCCATTTTGTCCATTTCACGAACACTCACTTGGCTCACGGGACGGACGTATTCCTCGGTACAACGACAGCCATGCCTGTGTTCGCTGTGTAAGCGCACTGACAGAAGGGCGCCTCAGCCTGGACGTTCACAAGATTCACAAGAACTACAGGCGCCGCTTTCTTGAGTTCTGGAGTTTTGTCGAGATAAGAGAACCAGACGAATGCTGGGAGTGGCACGGCAACACCCACTCGAAATCCAACAGCACTTACTTCGCTATGCCCAGGCACTGGAGTAGAGCGCGTCAATACTCAGCGCCTCGCGTTGCGTTTTGGTTCACCTGGGGTGATATTGGCAGGCTGCCTATCAAGCCTGTTTGCGGCAATAACCACTGCTGCAATCCTTTGCACTGGAGAGCCAAAGGCGTGCCTCACTATCACGTCAATCGGCACATGCAAAAGATCGACTTGGAGTTCAGCAGCAACAAGCTTCAGCACGAGACTCAACTCTTCTTGGAGACGACTCTTGAGCGTGATCCAAAACGATTTGAGAAGCTGCAGAAGGCAAATAAGCTATGGATTGACTTCAGGCTGAACTCGGACAAGCCTGTGCAAATCGAAGACCTGATAAGAGCTGCGGCTAAGGAACAAGGCTTTAATTCCTAGAATCACAACATCATTAGTAGTAGCGGCGAGTGTCTAATTTTGCTCTGACAGAGAAAGAACGCAATGCGTTGATGGAGCAGGTATATGGAGGGTACCAGAGGAACCCTACGTATACAGAGGCTGCTGGCGTAAGGGGCGATGACTCTGAATACGATCACGCTGATGCTGGAGGAATTGACTACTACGC
>CEVB01074267.1_pt1 | contig 14389 bp, 23 predicted proteins | sample 531381 | NCBI WGS metagenome assembly CEVB01 (sample SAMEA2622763, study PRJEB7988) | marine metagenome | biome: marine biome (ENVO:00000447); feature: surface water layer (ENVO:00002042); material: "saline water (ENVO:00002010), including plankton (ENVO:xxxxxxxx)" | depth 5 m | reverse complement strand
GGCGAACACAAGAAAGTTTTTATTGCTGCAGAGCAATACCCACAACATAGTGAGCGTTGGGCAGAAGATTGTGCCGACAACTATGTGTTTGGTATAAAGAGCTTTCCGAATAATCAGACTACAGGCGAGTGAAAAGAGATTTGTGGGGACGACCTAGTGCTGTAGAAGATGCAGCAGATGTATCTAGTAGATATATGAGACAGGGAGAATTTCACTTAAATACAGTGCGAGATGCAACCCCCGAAGAATTGCAGGAGTGGATAGACGAAAAAGGCACTTACGAAGAAACAGTAAGCACTGTGCTTCGCACGATAGTTCTTGGTTCAATATTTCAGTTTTGCACTTTTGGTATGATGATATTAGCATTTTATTTAATTGATCGAGGACTATGACAAAACATATAGGATTTCCCTTACCACCAGAGATGTTTCACCCACATACTTATTGTTGGGCAATGCCCAAAGATGAAGCTATGTCAGAACTACTACAGATACCCTTGAAGTGTCATGTTTGCAAAAAAGTAATAAAACGATATGAAAAAAGTAAAAGACAAATCAACCCACCTTTCGAAGGCTACAAGTAAAGTCGAAGCCTACAGGCAGAAGATTACAGAGCAGTTTGATGAGATAGAGCAAATGATGGTTAAACAACTACACCTTACTGATCCTCAATCAGTAGAGGAGAAACTTTATGGTGTAGACTATAAGTGGCATTTCATATCGGAAGAAGATAGAGACTTCTATCAAGGTTGTAAATTTGCATTGGAGAACGGATTAAAATGGTAGATACATATATGACACCAATAATTATGACACTTAGTGTAGGAATAGTTATATTTCTATTGAGAAGGTGGGTAAATCTATGAGAGAGTTTGCATCAGCTATGGGCATGGTTGCTCTTATCGGAGGCTTTTACGCATTTGTAATCTATCCAGATGTAGAGTATAAAAATCACCCTAGATTAAATAAGTGCATAGACGAGTGTTATCTTGAAGATATTCGTTTGAACGGCACAGTAACAGAACAACTAAGGGCTAAGAAGTTAGCAGCACAAGGCGATCCCTTCGCCTCTATCCGTAGCCTTTGGTCAGGATGTGCAGCTTGTCATGGTGCAAATGGAGAGGGCATGGCAGTCTTTCCAAAACTCGCAGGACAAAGTGCAGATTATATAACTGGTAGACTAAATACTTACAAAGCAAGAGGCGAAGTAGGAGGAATGAGTGCTACAATGTGGTCTCAGGCTGCTTTACTAACTGACGACGAGATAAGAACATTAGGTGAATATATAGCTGCCGAACTAAAATGAGTGGAGTATATAATCAAACATACTTTAATAATCACCCAGACGAAAAAGAAAGAGAGGGTGTTCTTTATGGCGTTATTCTAGTTAACCAACGCACGTTTGAACGTGAATGTATCAAGGTTGGAATCGCTAGTGGTAAAGACTGGCGGCATGTAATCAAAAGAAGTCGTGGTTTTAAAGGGTATGATTTACGCATCCAGCGAACTTATCACGACACCATTTATCGGTGCTGGCAAATCGAGCAGGCACTTCACGAGGAGTTTAAACACGATAGTTATTCCCCAACTCAAAAATTTGGTGGGCATACAGAGTGCTTTAAAATTTCTTCTCTTATTTTATCCCAGTTCCCAAAAAATAATTCTTGACAAATGGTTCGCCGTTTGTTATAATATTATCATATTTTAGAGAAAGAGAATAAATGACAGCAATAACACCACCGACAAACTGCCCTACTTGTAAGAGTATACTAGAGTTTGTAGGTGACCAGTTATTCTGTATGAATCCCTCTTGCTCGGCAAAATCTGCAAAGCGTATTGAACACTTTGCTAAAACCTTAAAAATCAGAGGACTCGGTCCCTCGACTATCGAGAGACTTGGTCTTAGCGATTACAAAGATATTTACTCGTTAACCCAAGAAGAAATATCTTTTCTGTTGGATTCAGAGAAACTAGGTTCGAAACTACACTTAGAAATACAGAAGTCAAAGAGTGTCGACCTTATAACTCTACTACCAGCTTTTTCGATACCGCTGATTGGCTCAAGTGCCACTAATAAATTAGCGAAACACATCTCATCTATAAGTGAGATAACCCCAGAGATATGTAAAGAGGCAGGTCTGGGTCCGAAAGCGGCGTCGAATCTTACCGATTGGCTAGTAAACACCTTCCATTTCGAGCAATACTATAAGCTACCCTTTTCTTTTACTTGTGAAAAACAGGCAGAAGTCAGCACCACTGACACTAAGGGAACAGTTTGCATTACAGGAAAGTTAAAAAGCTATCCGACTAAAGCCGCCGCACAACAAGTATTAATAAAGAATGGCTACTTAGTAAAGGATCGCCTCACAAAAGATGTAACGATCTTAGTAAATGAGAGCGGAATAGAAAGTGCTAAAACCAAAAAGGCAGAACAAATGGGTATAACAATAAACCAAAACTTAAAAGAACTTATTTAGGAAAATTAAATCATGGCATTACCAAAATGGACAGACGAAAGGACTCAATCTTTAACAGATTTCGTAGGAAGCGAGAGCCCAATATCCCAAGTAACTGTTGCTAGCGCAGCTGAGCACTTGGAAACTTCAACTCGTTCAGTCTCAAGCAAATTGAGAAAAATGGGTTTTGATGTTGAATTAGCATCAGCATCTGCTTCTAAGTCTTTCTCAGACGAACAAGAAGCAACATTACAAGCATTTGTAACAGACAACTCAGGTTCTTATACTTATGCTGAAATTGCAAGCAACTTTGAAGGTGGACACTTCTCAGCTAAATCAATCCAAGGAAAAATCCTTTCCATGGAACTAACAGAGCATGTTAAACCAGCTCCTAAAGTTGAGACAGTTAGAACTTATACTCCTGAAGAAGAAGGCACATTTGTATCAATGGTTAACGATGGATCTTTCGTAGAAGAAATCGCTGACGCACTTGGCAAATCTGTTAATTCAATCAGAGGTAAAGCTCTTTCACTTCTAAGAAGTGGCGAAATTAACGCTATTCCAAAGCAAAAAGAAACAAAAGGATCAAGCAAAGCTGACGTTCTTGCTGACATCGACATTTCTGACATGACTGTAGAAGCTATTGCAGATCAAATCGGAAAAACAGTAAGAGGCGTAAAAACTATGTTAACAAGACGTGGTTTACAGTGTGCTGATTACAACGGTGCAGCTAAAAAAGACATAGGTTAATTACCGAATCTTTAAGATTAGTTAAGGCAGGGGTTCGCCCCTGCCCGTTTTATATATACTTTTGAGAGAGTTAAACAGTGAATATTGCATCAGCGTTAATTAAACAGATTATCGTTCAGAAAGATTTAGATACATGGTCTAAATTAAAAGAACATTACCTACCTGGCGAGTATCAGTCAATATTCCGCATCCTTGATAAACACATAGATAATTATCAAGACCTTCCTCAATTCGAAGATCTCCAGTATGAAGTGCGAGATCGACAACTCCAAGAAAAAATATTTGCTATCGAATCAGTTGATGTCGAGGTAGACGCATGGCTACTACTTGATTATCTAAAGAATGAGTATGCACAAGTAGAGATTCTAGACGAGTTGGATTCTTATATTGATAATACAGTAGCGATGGCTAGTGCAGAAGAAAATATAGAACAACTTCAAGAAATAGTATTAAGGGTAAGTGACAAGGTAGATGTCAAACCACCCGAAGAGAGTATGCAAAGTATATCTCTTTTCGAGGACGACAAAGAACTAGCGAGGTATTTACCCTTAGGACTTAATAGTGAGTATGACTCACAAATTCAGTTTTCACCAAAAGACTTAGTGCTTGTTGGCGGAAGACGAGGCGCAGGTAAGTCCGTTACCTGTTGTAATTTAGCGGCAAATGTATACGACTCTGGTCGTAGTGCTCTCTACTTTACTATTGAAATGGACAGCAGATCTATCTTGCAAAGGATATGTTCTGTATCAACAAAGATACCTTTAAAAAGACTACGCAGTAAAATGCTTTCCTCTGAAGAGTGGAATCTAGTAGGCGGCTGGTGGGCAGGTAGATTTGATGGTGGACATGAATTATTGCCAGAGTTTGTAAAAACACATGACTTTGACACATTTCATAAAAACCTGACAAAACTACCTCTCCACAAAGAAAAGCAATTGGATGTTATTTACGATCCTGCTTTAACTCTCTCAAAAATTCAGTCAGAACTAGATAAGAAAGTCAACCAGCTTGATGTTGGTGTGGTTATAGTTGATTATCTAAACCAAGTTCGCCGCCACAATGCACCAAGTCGTTCTGGTCAATATGATTGGACTGAACAGATTGAAGTCAGTAAGAAAATGAAACTATACGCTCAAGAGTATGAAACACTATTCTTTGCGCCCTATCAAACAGATGCTAGTGGAGAGGCTAGATTTGCAAAGGGAATACTTGATGCAGCAGATGCTGCTTATGCCCTAGAGACATGGGAACAGCAAGATGAGTGTATGACATTTAACTGTGTAAAAATGAGAAGTAATAGGATGGAAAGCTTCACAAGTGCAGTAGATTGGGAAACCTTGAAGATTGGTCCGCAGTCTGCACTTAACCCTAAAGAAAAAGAAACAATAGAAAAAAGCATGAGAACAGGAGAAGATGTAGATGACATTTAGATGGCAACCATGGGTTTTAAGCCTATACATATATGGGGCATTTGATCCCTTAATTTTAACTATCGCTGCATTAGTAAACAGATTATGATTTTATACACAGAAGCACAGTTAAAGATTGCATATGTAAGATATGTGCGAAGATTGGAAGAATCAAATGTCAAAGTGATGATTCCAACAATAGAGGAGTTTCGTAAGATTTACGAGGCAGAATTAGAAGAACGACTATGGGATATGTTAGATGACTAAAACAGAAAAAGCCGCATTACAGGAATCTGTATTACAAGTTGGTGCTGCTCTACTTATTAACTTTCCATTACAAACGTTCTTGCTGTGGTTATTTATAGAACAATGGCAATGGACAAGTGCATTTTTGATATCACTTGTTACTACTTTTATATTTACAGTAGTTGCATTGATACGAACATACATGATTCGTATGGAAATAGAAAAGAGACGCAGACACGGCTTATGGAGAAAAGTAAGAAACAGTGGCAGCAGATAGAATTAGTAAGGAAACGGCAGAGTTAGTAGCTCTGCCTCCCTACACATGGGAGACACGAACAGTTAAGTTTCTATTAAATCAAGAAAAGATTTATAAGAACATAGATCGTGTGCCTATAAATCAACCATTATACGATAGTATTGTTGAACATGGAATCAAATCTCCAATACTATGTATGCCAAACTATTATCCTATCGCAGGAAGCCAAAGAATGAGAGCATTGTGGGAGATAGTAAGAAAACGAGAAGACGGTTGGTCATTCAAAGATATGCAGATCGAGGTCTGTAGATTTGATAAAGAATGGTGGAATATGTTTTACTTGTGGGGAGATAAAAAAGAAAGAGACCGAATAATTGCAATTTGGTTTCAAATGGTAGAACTTGCATGGAAAAGCAAGTATTATAAACATACAAAAGATCCAAGTGGCAAAGACATGACATACTTTGAGGAACTTGGAGATCAATTAAAAGGATGGAAACATAAACAATGAACAAATTATTTAGAAAAACTACTCTAGGTATTGTGTATTATTGGAGAATCATTATGGATAATAGATACAATCCTCTACGACATATAGGTGATCCGAGTCTTCAGTTATACTTTACTTTAGTATTATTTACAGTATGGAGTGTATACTTCGGATTTCTAGGAAGCTACTATATAGGGTGGCTTGGATATGACACCATTACAAGTATCATTGTGCATATTGCAGTAATCTTACCAGTAGGATTTACAAACGCAGTATTTACTGATGCGGAAAGAGATGGTGCTTTATGGCTACGAAGATGGCATAGACAAGAAGCAATGGACAAGTTAAATGAGAACCCACAGCTAAGAAGAATTAAGTGGGATATTGATAAGGAGGCATGATGAGAATATTAGAACATTTCTTTTACGCATTAACAATGACAATAGTATTATTAATACCAGTATGTGGGTTACTACTCATGATCGAGCCGTATTTTAGATGACAGTAGAAGAACTACTACAAGAACGAAAGATATCATATAAGTTGTCTCCAGCAGACTGTATTGTATCATGTCTAAATCCTGAGCATGATGACAATAATCCAAGTATGAGAATTGACAGAATTACAGGAGTATTCAACTGTTTTTCGTGTGGCTTCAAGGGTAATTTATTTAATCACTTTGATGCCCCTTCGAATCCTTTAGATATTCGTAGAGAAAAGGTCAGACGAAAAATCGAAGAAAAAAGAGCATCTTCCGTTGGATTGAAGATGCCAAAGAACTTTATGCCTTATGTGGGTAACTGGCGAGGTATCAGTCCAGAAACATATAAATTATTTGATGCCTTCATACACCCAGATAAACCATTTACAGGCAGAATTTCTTTTCCAATCACGGACTTGACAGGGAGGATAGTGGCATTTAACTGCAGAACACAGTCTATGACTGATGTTCCCAAATACTTAATCCATCCCCCAAAAGCAGTATTACCATTATTCCCTGCTCGAGTCCAACCTATAAAAGGTAGAGTAATATTAGTAGAAGGTATCTTTGATATGTTGAATCTGCATGACAAAGGATTAGAAAATGTTATCTGTTGTTTCGGCACGAGAAACATAGATATTGAGAAGCTAAAACTACTCAAAATGCAAGGTGTGGAGTCAGTAGATATTCTATTTGATCCAGACGAAGCAGGACAAGAGGCTTCAATCAAAATACAAGAAATGTGTGAGATTGCAGAAGTATTGTCAAAGAATGTAAAAATACCAGTTGCTCTTGGGGATGCGGGAGCACTTAACAAAGAAAAAGTAAAACAATTAAAGGAACAATTATATGGCTAAAGTAGCACTAATAGAAAGTAAACCTAGTCGAAATGACTATGTAAAACTTTTCAACAATGAGTTTCAATTCGATAAGTATGAATTATGCTCAGACCCAACAGTAAAGAAAGTATTAAAACGAGACTGTGATATTCAGATAGAGATTGATGACTATGATTGGCTTATACTCATAGGCTCAGAGTCTCTAAAGTTCTTTACTAAACAAAACTCAGTCACAGAATATAGTGGACGAGTTGTAGATGACAAATTTCTACCAGTAATAAACCCAGCAATGATAACATTTAAGCCAGAGGCAAAGAAAGTCTGGGAAGAATCTAGTAGTAATATTACGAAGTATATTAAAGGAGAACTCAAACAACAAAAACTTGGAGACGACAAATGCTATGGTATTAGAGATTCAAGAAAGCTACATGAGTTCCTTATCAATGCAAGAGATCATGAAAATGATTTTGTTGCACTTGACTCTGAAACATCTGGCTTATATCCCCGTGATGGTTATATGCTTGGTATTAGTATGTCTTATGAAGCAGAGCATGGAGCATATATAGACTGTGAGTGCATAGATGAAACAGCAGAAGTATTACTTCAACAAATATTTGATAAAAAGAGAGTAGTCTTTCATAATGCTAAGTTTGATATAGCTTTCTTTGAGTATCATTTCAACTTCAAGTTTCCAAGATTTGAAGATACTATGCTACTACACTATATGTTAGATGAAAATCCAGGAACACATGGTTTGAAACAACTATCTCTTAAGTATACTCCCTATGGAGATTATGAGAAAGGAATGTATGAGTGGATAGATGATTATTGTCGTAGAAATGGAATACTAAAAGGCAGTTTTACTTGGGATATGATCCCTTTTGATATTATGCAAGACTACGCAGCAATGGATGCTGTTTGTACCTTCCTGCTATTTCAAAAGTTTGAAAATGCTCTAGTAAAAAATAATAGACTATATGGAGTATATAAAGATATTCTTATTCCAGGTTGTAGATTTTTAATAGATGTTCAAGATGCTGGTGTTCCTTTTGATAAAGAAAGACTAGAGACATCATCTGTATTAATGCAAGAACAAATTGATGAAGCTATAGCTAAGTTATATACTTATCCAGCTATCAAAGAGTTCGAACACTCACAAGGCAAAGACTTCAATCCAAACAGCACAATGCAGCTTAGAGCATTACTATTTGATTACTTAGGTCTTACACCTACAGGAAAGAAAACAGGCACAGGTGCAGATAGCACAGATGCTGAAGTGCTAACTCAACTTGCAGAAGAACACGAAGTGCCACAATTAGTATTAGATATTCGTCAAAAAGTAAAAATTAAAACTACTTATCTTGATAAAATATATCCACAGCTTGACCGTGACAGCAGACTTCGAACAGGTTTTAACTTACACGGAACAACATCAGGTCGTCTTTCTAGTAGTGGTAAAATGAACATGCAACAGATCCCAAGAGACAATCCGATTGTCAAAGGGTGTATTCGAGCATCAGAAGGTAAGAAGATAGTTGCAATGGACTTAACAACAGCAGAAGTTTATTGTGCAGCTGTGCTTGCCAATGACAAAGCATTGATGGACGTATTCAGGAGTGGAGGAAACTTTCACAGTAATATTGCGAAGCTCGTGTTTAATCTTCCATGCGAAGTAGATGAAGTTGCAGAACTATTTGGCACACAAAGACAAATGGCTAAAGCCGTTACATTTGGAATCATGTATGGAGCTGGTCCAAAGAAGATCAGTGAACAAGTGACCAAAGATAGTGGCACATACTTTAGCATGAATGAGGCAAGTGCTGTTATCAAAGATTACTTTGAGCAGTTTCATGGATTAAAAACTTGGTTAGATTCTCAAAAGAAATTTATCCAAGATAATGGATTTATATATTCTCACTTTGGTAGAAAGAGAAGATTACCAAATGTGTTCTCTACAGATAAAGGTATAGCATCACATGAGGTTAGATCAGGAGTAAATTTTCTAGTGCAATCCATTGCATCAGATGTTAATTTACTTGGGGCGATTGATGCTCACAATGTTATTAAACAAGACGGTAAAGAAGATAAAATGAAAATATTTGCTCTTGTTCATGACTCTGTTCTTGCAGAAGTTGATGAAGAGTGGGTAGATCATTATCAGTTTATTTTAAAAGCATCAATACAAAAAGATAGAGGTATGTCAATACCAGGATGTCCAGTAGGATGTGATTTTGATGTTGGAGACGATTACTCCTTTGGCAAGTTTGAGGCAAAATATGGAGGCTAGGAAGATATGAGAGATGTATTTGCTAAATCAATGACAAAGTTTTTTAGATTTATAGCAGATACATTTTTTGCAAAAAGATACGGACATAGAGCAGTTGTATTAGAAACAGTTGCAGGTGTTCCAGGAATGGTTGCAGGAATGTGGCTACATTTAAAAAGTCTTAGAAAGATGAAAACAGGTTGGGGACCGCAGATTCGTGAAATGCTAGATGAAGCAGAGAACGAGCGTATGCATCTTATGTTTTTTATTGAGATCGCAAAACCAAACCAGTTTGAAAGATTATTAGTGCTAATTGCACAAGGAATATTTTGGTGGTTCTATTTTATAGTCTATGTAATAGATTTTAGAACTGCACATAGAATGATTGCATACTTTGAAGAAGAAGCAGTCAAATCTTATACAGATTATTTAGCACTTGTTGAGAGTGGGGAAGTAGAAAATATACCTGCACCACAACTTGCTATAGATTATTATGGCATGGAGAGTGATGCAAAATTATCTGATCTAATTGTAAAAGTTAGAGCAGATGAGCAACATCATTCTAAAATTAACATGGAATATAGTAATAAGTGAAAACAATAGCAGAGGGAAAGATGTTCAGAGTATTGGAACATAGAGTGTTTGGAATAAATATGAGCCCTTTCCGATATTACATATTAGAAGATATGACTAATAGTAGTAGAACTCTTGGTGTAGACTATAATGTTAAACTTACTTATTTCTATTGGTATACTGAACCACAAATGAAATTACATTGTCGTGATCTATTTGATGATGTATTTTCTCCTGGGGTTTGGACAAAATGAATTTATCAGACATTAAGTTTCCCGTCTATGTTGTGCATACTGATGAGGTTGCCTCGCAAGACGGGATTCTATGGTGCGAAGGTGCAGTTATTGACGATAGAAATGTAGTTGGAAATACACTAGGACAAAGAAGATTAAAAACACCAATGAAAAATTTATATGATCTAAAGTATCAAATAGATGACTTTGGTGGATTAGTAAAACATAGAGGAAGGTTTTATGTAGATTCAAATGGAAAGTTCTTTATTTATGAAAAAAGTAAAAGTGCAAAACTGATATATCACCCCATAAAAAAGTTAGAACATAAAGATGTTGCTACTCTTATGTGGATAAAAGATATACCGTTTCCTTTTGAATTACCAAGACCTCCTGCCGCTATCATGAGATATGCAGGTATTCTATACATAAACAATAAACCTTCATTTATATATGAATTAAGCGAGGCAAAAAAGAAAGACACATGGCGAAAAATTTAAACGAATATTACAGCTTTTTTAACTGGGGTCCGTTTGTGGCTAAGTTTGCTTGTCCCAAGAATGTGCTAAAAAGATTAGACATAGAAGGCAAAAAAGCAGAGCGTAGTTGGAATCACCAACTCGCAGGACATATAAAATCACAATTTAAGTATCCAGAAATATTTGAAGATTGGTTTTTTAAAGAAATGTCTCCTATATTTACTGCTTACAGACAAGCACACTGTGACTATCATGCACTTCCATATATGCCAACTCCGTTGATGTATATAGATTTATGGGTAAACTTTATGAAAGCAGGAGACTTTAATCCACCACATATTCATGGTGGAGATATATCTTTTGTTATTTTTGTAGATGTGCCAGATGAATTATTTAAAGAAATGGAAGAACATGAAGGAACTACTGCAAAGCCTGGACAGTTAGTATTTAATTATGGAGAAAACTCCAAAGGCAAACAATGGGCAACAATAGGACACCATGTAACACCAAGAACAGGAGACATCTATGTTTTTCCTGCACAACAGCAACATTGGGTTGCACCTTTTAAATCAGATGTAATACGAATAAGTGTGTCAGGAAATTTAAAAGTTCAGTATCCAAAAGGCACACCAAATAAGTGGTTCTAATATGATAAGATCAGCATATGCAATGCCTTTTTGGTACTCAAAAACAGACAGGTTATCCGAGGAAGCCTGTGATGAAATAATAAAACTCGGAAAAGAAAACGGACTAGATGAAGCAGGAATATATGGTGCTTCAACTGATAAGAAAATCGATAATAAAAAGACTAGAGTTACAAATGTATCATGGTTTCCACAAGGACATTTCTTGGAAGATATGTTACAAGGATATGCTACATTAGCAAACCTAGAAGTATGGAACTTCATTGTAACTGGCAAAGAAACAATCCAATTTGGAGAGTATAAAAGTGGTGGTTTTTACAACTGGCATACAGATTCTTCACTAAATCCAAATGTGCCTTTTAGAAAATTATCTATTACAGTGAATTTATCAGATCCAAAAGATTACAAGGGTGGTAACTTTGAAATAAAAAATCCACAAGGGCAAGAACTAAAAATGCCTACAGGACAGCTAAGAAAGAGAGGAACAGTAGTTATATTTCCATCTTTTTTACATCATAGAGTTACTGAAGTTACAGAAGGGACACGTTACTCACTGGTTCAGTGGTACCACGGTCCCGAATTTAGATAGGAATAAAAATGGCAAATCATGTATTTAATTATATAGAGGTTAGCGGAACTGATGAAGTGCTAAATAAATTTGAACAAATGGGAAAAGGTCTCATCACTCAAAGAGAAACTACAGACTGGGAAGGTAAGCCAATGCTAATCAACGAGTATAAAGGTATAGAAGAATTTGACTTTATGCCAGAGTACGATGAGAATGATTGGTATAATTGGTATTGTGATAATGTAGGCGCAAAGTGGTGTCATATTGAAGACTGGGACAAAGGCTATGCTAATCTTTGTTCAGCTTGGAGTGCATGTATATCTTTTACAGAGAGACTAACAAAAGAGCTAGCAGAGATTGATTGTAATGTTCAAGTGCGTCATCAATACGAAGATGAGTTTCGTAATTTTATCGGAGTCGTTGTCTATCAAGGAGTAGATGCCGAAGAAATATTATACGAAGAAGTGGACGATGGAGATTTAGCATATCTTTTCAAAGAAGAGCGTCCAGAGTTTGATCATGATATAGACGAGTGGACAGACGAAATGTATGAAGCATATGACGATCTAGTCTACAACTGGTTTCAAGATCAAACTGTTTAATGAAGGCAATTCTTTCCAATCGCATTTATTTAGAGTGCACGAACGAGTATCAGTCATATCTCGATGAAGAACTGACATATTCGATACCTCCAAGGAGACCAACAGATCCGCCTATTATCATAAAGAATATGGGCGTAATTAGATCAGGTTTAGTTTCCCTGCCGATTGGAAGAATGGATCTTATCCCAGATGATTACGAAATAAAAGATAAGCGCACTCATATACCCATCGAACCTCTTGATTTTAAGTTCAATTTACGAGACTCTCAACAGTCCGTATATGATGAAGTCAAAGACAGTTGTATAATCAACGCTTGGGTAAGCTGGGGTAAGACATTTACTGCGTTAGCAATCGCAAATAAATTGCAACAAAAAACACTCATTGTTACTCATACTTTAGCGTTGAGAGGACAGTGGGAAAAAGAAGTGAAAAAAGTCTTCGGGGTCACGGCGGGTGTGATCGGTTCAGGTAAGTTTGAGATAAATTCACCTTTTGTCGTTGGAAATGTGCAAACTTTGTATAGAAATATCGACAAAATCGTAGGGGAGTTCGGAACAATTATATTGGACGAGATGCACCATGTAAGTAGTCCTACTTTTACACGCATCGTGGACGCTTCGAAGGCACGGTATAAAATTGGGTTGACTGGAACCATGCAGAGAAAAGATGGAAGACATGTTGTCTTTCGTGATTACTTTTCTTCGACAGTATTCAAGCCACCCAAAGAGAACTATCTTACTCCCCGAGTTGACATAATTCACTCGGGAATACGCTTTATGGACGGCAATGTTGATTGGGCAAATCGAATCAACGCACTTGCGTATGATTGGGAATACCAAAATACAATGGCAATGCTTGCGGCGAGTTATGCCGCAAAAGGGCACAAGGTTCTACTTGTCAGTGATAGAGTAGACTTTCTAAAAAGTTGTGCAAGACTTGTAGGAGACAACGCAATCTGCGTAACAGGAGATGTTCCTCACGAGGAGCGTGGCAAACTCATACAAGGTATTTTTACTGACAAAGATATACTGTTTGGAACACAAAGTATATTTTCAGAGGGTATTAGTGTTGATTGCCTTAGTTGTCTTATTTTGGGCACACCCGTAAATAACGAGCCGCTGCTCACACAGTTGATAGGTCGAGTGATTAGAATGTATGAAAGCAAACTTCAGCCAGTGATAGTGGATATTAATTTACAAGGTCGGACAGCTAGAAAGCAGGCATCTGCGAGAAGAGGATACTACATGCGACAAGGCTATGAAGTATCAGAAGTATAGGAGTGAAAAATAATACTTGACATCAAGTTCAAAATTTGCTATAATATGTTATTCTATAATTGGGAAAAAGTAAAAAGAGAGAGCAATGGGAGCGTCAAAGACATTTTGACAATCCTTCATATACTTACTTATAAACTTCCACCAGTGAATAGACATGATAGAATATACAAGTTCTGGACTAAAAGTTTTCATGGAGATTCATTCCTTGTAAACCCAGAGGCGTTATTCATTCAGCGTAGAATGTATTCAGATAGTGAGATTGCACAGTATGCAGGTATCGCATCATTGCGTAATTATTTTGAATATAAGAAAACAAAAGATACCAGATTAGACCTCCTCCACTTTACAGGGGACGAGGACAGTATTAAAAACAACAGATTACTACAAATAGAGGGCGATTATATACGCTTTAAGTTTGAAGAAATCACTTTAAAGGAACTAAAATGGCAATAAAATTTAACCAAGCAAAGGGCGAAGCCCAAAAGAATAAAATCGACAGCTATCAGTATGTCGAAGGCGACAACATGGTAAGAATGGTAGGGGATATGCTTCCTCGCTATGTTTACTGGTTGAAGGGAGAAAACGGTAAGAATTTACCATTCGAGTGTCTCTCATTCGATAGAGATGCCGAGGCATTTACTAACCAAGAAAAAGACTGGGTCAGAGAATATCACCCAGAACTAAAATGTGGTTGGGCATATGCAATTCAATGTATTCATGACGGAAAAGTCAAAGTACTCAATCTAAAGAAAAAATTACTAGAGCAGATAATGGTTGCAGCAGAAGATCTTGGCGATCCAACTGACCCCGAAACTGGCTGGGAT
>CEVB01032472.1_pt1 | contig 14403 bp, 12 predicted proteins | sample 531381 | NCBI WGS metagenome assembly CEVB01 (sample SAMEA2622763, study PRJEB7988) | marine metagenome | biome: marine biome (ENVO:00000447); feature: surface water layer (ENVO:00002042); material: "saline water (ENVO:00002010), including plankton (ENVO:xxxxxxxx)" | depth 5 m | reverse complement strand
AGGGCGTGGTGTTACTGCTTCTGACAACCACAAAACGCCGTACGATTTCTGACTGCAATAGTTGGGCGCTCAGTTCAGGATCATGCACATGTAAAAATAAGCGTGGTTGTGTCATATATAAGTACTCAGTTATGAGCTCTAACCCTATGTCGGTACTGTAATTATAACAATACCCATTGGTAAAACTTACCTGCCTTATCTGTTCACCGTACTCTTCTGCAAAAAATAACCATGCAAATCATAAATTTAAACTTTGGTATATGAATTGAATATGAATCGGTACCGGCATAGAAAAAGAGGTGTAACTATGGGCTATGCAGAACCGGCTTCACAAAATAATAACACTGAATTAAGAATGCTGCATGGCGTTCATATGCTGTGTATGTCGGCGCAACAGTTCTTTCAGCAAGCTGCTTATCAGGTAGATGACAGCAACCTGCGCTATAAGTTTCTTGAGCTGTCCAAACTGCATGCCAACGCTGCCAGGAAGTTGCCAGTGGCAACGTCAGGCCCGTCACCACACATACAAGATAGCGAGCTTGCCGCTGTGCAATTCTGGTATTTGCATCAGCAAGCAAGTCTAAACAATAAACGACCGCAGCCACTGATGCTGACCGAATTAGCAGACTTACTGCAACAACAGTTGTATGCCCTGAAACACCTCACCAAGCATGTTGGCAGTAACTCGGGCCGGGTGCCGCTGGCGCATTTATCAGCCGCACTGCAAATGGCCTATGATCAGTTATTACCTCTGCTGAAAGTTTTACCGACAGGCGGGCAAAAACTACAACAAAAGTTTTACCAACATTACAAAATAAGAAATTAAAACCATTAAAAACAATAAGTTAATAATTGGCATTGAAATGGCATTAGTCTAATCGTCTCAATACAAAGGAGCGAAGACATGAAACGTACAACTTTAGCAATGATGATGACCTTGGCACTGTCTACTACAACAGCGGTAGCCGCCAACGATTGGAAAGAAGGTGCCAAAGATGCGTGGATTGATGGTAAAGCCGAAACAACTCTGTTGTTAAACGGCAACTTAAATTCATTTGATATTAATACCGATGTAAAAAACGGTGTTATTACCCTGACCGGTAAAGTAGAAAGTGACGTAGATAAGGCTCTGGCTGAAGAGCTGTTGGAAAACCTGGACGGTGTTAGCCGTGTTGATAACCAACTGACGGTAATGGCCGATAAAAACGCTAACCGTAGCGACGACGACAACAGTGCGCTGAAAGACGCAAAAATCGCCACTGTGGTGAAAACCCGTCTGTTGTTCGAGTCAGAAGTCAGTGGCACGTCAATTGATGTAGACGCCGAAAACGGTGTAGTCACTTTGCAGGGAGAAGTTGATTCTGACGCTGAGAAAGATTTGGCCGTTGCTATTGCCAAAAATACCGATGATGTCACTAAAGTCGTCGATAAACTGCAAGTAGCACAATAACTTGAGCTGTTATCCTAAACGCCGGCCTGGGCCTTATACCCGGGCCGGCGTTTTGCTGTTAGTAGCCCATTCCGGTATGCTGGCGCCACTGACGATATTAGTAGCATGCTGTTATGCGCATTTTGCACACTTCAGACTGGCACCTTGGCCAGCATTTTATTGGCCGCAGCCGCGCAGCCGAGCATCAGGCCTTTTTACTCTGGCTGGTTTCCCAGGTTAAAGCTCTCAACATTGATGCGATTATTGTAGCCGGCGATATTTTTGATACTGCCACTCCGCCCAGCTATGCCCGCGAACTGTATAACCAATTTATTGTCGAGTTGCAAAGCTGCCAATGTCAGCTGGTTATGCTGGCTGGCAACCACGACGCGCCAGCGGTATTAAACGAAAGCAAAGCGTTACTGCAACATTTAAACACCAGCGTTATCGCCAATATCAGCGAAGACCTAAACCAGCAATTATTGGTATTACAACATCAGGGCCAGCCAGCCACACTTCTTTGCGCTATACCTTTTCTACGTGCCCGTGATCTGCTGCAAAGCCAGGCCGGACAAAGTGCCAGCGACAAGCAGCAAAGCTTACAACAGGCGATAGCGCAGCATTATCAGCAGTTGTATCAGCTGGCACAGCAGTATAATACTGAGCATAAACTGAACCTGCCGGTTGTAATGACCGGCCACCTGACGACAGTCGGTGTCAGCCGGTCTGAGTCAGTACGGGATATTTATATCGGCACACTTGACGCTTTTGCGGCAAATGCCTTTCCGCCGGCAGATTACATTGCGCTTGGTCATATTCATCAAAGCCAGCAGATAAAAGCCGACACCGATATCCGCTACAGCGGCTCACCGATAGCGCTGAGTTTTGACGAAGCAGCGCAGCAAAAACAGCTGTGGCTGATAGAGTTTAAAGACGGCGATAAAACGGTATCGACGCTACCGGTTCCATGCTTTCAGCCACTTTTGAGTATAAAAACTGATTTAGCGGCGTTGAAGCAAAAGGTACAACAAGCTGTTGCAGCTATAGCAGCAACCGATACTCTATGGCTGGAGCTGGTTATTACTGAAACCGATGCTTATCTGACAGATTTGCAACAAAGAGTCGAAACCGAGCTGCAAGACTTGCCCGTTGCCCTGCTGCGCTTGCGTCGCCAGCGCACTGCCGTAACTAACCCGTTAGCCAGCGATCATGACACCCAATTGTCTGAATTAACACCGCAGCAGGTGTGGCAAGCACGGCTTGCCGGCGAGGAACTGACCGCAGAGCAGCAACAGCAACTGAGCGAACTGCACGGACAGGTATTAGCTACCGTACTGGAGGCCAAGTGAAGATTCTGTCAGTGCGGCTGCAAAACCTGAACTCACTGCGTGGCGAGTGGTTAATTGATTTTCGCCAGCCACCTTTTAGCCAAACCAATATTTTTGCCATTACCGGTGCGACCGGTGCTGGCAAAACTACCATTTTGGATGCTATCTGTCTGGCGCTATACCACCAGACGCCAAGGTTAAAAACATCACCGACCAGCAATGAGCTGATGACGCGCAATTGCAGCGAATGTCTGGCAGAGGTTGAATTTGAAGTTGCCGGCATTGGATACCGTGCATTCTGGAGCCAGCGCAGAGCCAGAGGCGCGCCCGACGGCAACCTGCAGGCCGCAAAAACCGAACTGGCCAGACTCGATGGCACTATTCTGGCCGAAAAAACCAGCGACAAACTGCGGCTGGTTACCGAAATAACCGGGTTGGACTTTGGCCGTTTTACCAAATCAATGCTGCTGGCTCAGGGCGGCTTTGCCGCTTTTTTAAATGCAGATGCTAACGAACGCGCCGAGTTACTGGAAGAACTAACCGGTACCGATATTTACGGCCGTATTTCTGAGCAAGTATTTACCGATTGCCGTGAACAGAAAAGCCAGCTGGACTTGTTGCAGGCGCGCGCTGGCGCAGTAGAGCTGCTAAGCGAAGATCAGAAACTACAGCTGCAAACCGAACTGAGTGAAGTGCAATCGACATTTGCCACCATACAACTGTCGCTGTCAGAACAGCGTAAGCAACAAAGCTGGCGTGAGCAGCTGGACAAAGCGCAATACGAGCTACAACAGGCAGAACTGGAAGTCAGTGCTGCGCATAGCGCCATCGAAGCTCACCGCCCGCAACTGGCCCGTTTAATAGCATGGCAACCGGCCAGTCAGCTGTTACCGTTATATAGTGCCTGTCAAAGTGCGCTCGTTGAGCAAAGACAATGTCAGCAGGAGCGGCAGACACTGCAACAGCAGCAACAGCAGGCCGAGCAGCAACAAGCCAGTTTACTGTGGCATGGCGTACAGCAGCTTGCACAGCAAAAACAACAAATTCAGCTGCAGCTGCAACAACAGCAACAGCAACTGCAGCAACTGACACAACAGCAACCGGTGATCAGCGCGAAGCAGCATGCACTACAACTTCAGTTAAAACAGCTGACCGATGCGTTGCAAGACACCGATATTCAGCAATTGCGTCAGCAACAGCAGCAACTTCAGGCCAGGCAGCACTTGTTGCAGTATGTGCAACAGCAGCAACTACAACGGCAGAAGTGGCAGCAACATTGCGCTGCTACAGAGTCGCAGCTACAACAAAACAAACGCCAACTAGAGCCGTTGGCTGGGCAACTGCAGGCGTTGCGCCAGCAATATAAAACACTGCAGGAACAGATTGCTGACAAAAAGCAATTGTTACAGCAACAGCAGTTGATTATGCAGTTGTCTGAACACCGCTCACGGTTACAACCTGAACAACCCTGCCCGCTGTGTGGTGCAACTGAGCATCCTGCTATAGAGCATTATCAGCAATTAAGCAGCTCAGATACCGAGCAGCAGTTGACGCAGAAAGAACAACAGCTGGCTACAGTACAAAAACAGGGAGAAGTGCTTAATCAAAACCAGTCTGCTCTGCAGGCAGAACAGAAGCAGTTGCAGCAGCAACTTAACCGGCAACAGCAAGAGCTTGCAGAGCTTGAAGCTGATATAACAAGCCGGCTGAAAGGTGAGCAGCCACCCGAGTTAGATGCCGCTTTGGCTGACACAACGGCAACACTGGAACACACCGCTAAAGCTTTGCAGCAAGCAGAACATCAGCAACAGCAGCTGCAGCAGCAAAAAGAACAATTACAAACAGCAGAGCGGCAACTGGAACACAATCAACATCAGCAACAGCTGCAGCTACAACACATACAACGCCTGGAAGAACAGAATGATGCAGTGACAGTGCAGCATCAGGAGTGGCAGCAACAATGGCAGGCAACGCAACAGCACCCGCCGCAACAGCCGACAAAGGTGGCAAACTTTGCTGAGTTAAACACGGCATTACAACAAGTGCAGCAACAGCTACAGCAGGCGCAGGGACAGCAACAGGCTTTGGCGCGTAGACAACAAGCACTGGACGCTAAGGTAAAGCAGCACGACGAGCAGTGGCAACAAGCTCTGACAGCAAGCAGTTTCAGCGACGAAGCCGCTTTCAGAAAGGCGGTATTGGAGCAGGCTGAAGTAGAGGCCTTACAACAATTGCAGCAGCAGCTGCAGCAAGCCGACATTGCGGCAAAACGGTTACACAGTGAATGGCAACAGCGTTATCTGCAACTGCAGCAGCAACAACTAACAACGGAGTCGCTGGCAGGGATTACAGCAAAACTGCAGCAGCATGAGCAGCAGCTGCAACAATTAAGCGCGAGGCAGGGTCAGCTGCAGCAGCAAATCAGCAGTGACGAACAGCGGCATAACAATCAGTTGCAGTTACTGCAAGATATTGCACAGAAACAACAACAGTATGAACACTGGCAGCGTTTAAACAGCCTGATTGGTTCTGCTGACGGCGCCAAATACCGTCGCTTCGCACAAAGCATGACATTGCAGCAACTGGTTGTGCTGGCTAACCGCCAACTTGAGACACTGCATAACCGCTACCAGCTGTCACGGCATGCTACGGCAGAGCTGGAGCTGGTTGTGCTGGATACCTGGCAGGCCGACAGTATGCGTGATACCAAAACACTGTCCGGTGGCGAAAGCTTTCTGGTGAGCCTGGCGCTGGCCCTGGCGCTGTCCGATCTGGTCAGTCATAAAACCCGTATTGATTCTCTGTTTTTGGACGAAGGCTTCGGTACACTGGATGCGGATACGCTGGACAGTGCGCTCAGTGCGCTGGACGGCCTCAATGCCAGTGGTAAAATGATCGGCATTATCAGCCATGTTGAAGCGTTAAAGCAGCGTATTAGTGTGCAGATCAAAGTTGAGAAGCAGCAAGGGTTGGGTTACAGCCAGATCAGGATAGGCGGTTAATTAGCGCTGTATCAGCGCAGTAAACTCGCTGGCAGGTATAGCTTTACTGAAGTAGTAACCCTGATAGAAATCACAGCCTTGCTGGCGCAAGAAGGCCAGTTGCTCAGCAGTCTCAACACCTTCGGCCAGCACTTTAAAATTCATCGTGTGAGCCAGCGCAATAATTGCCGTAGCGATCTGCTTGTCATCCTTCGCTTGTGGAATATGTTCAATAAAACGCCTGTCTATTTTCAGTACGTCCAATGGCAAGCGTGTCAGATAAGATAAAGACGAATAGCCAGTACCAAAATCATCAATCGCCAGCCTGACTCCTAACGCTTTGATCTGATGCATAGTAGCAATAACCCGCTCTTCATCTGTCATCAGCACGCTCTCGGTGACCTCCAGCTCAAGCAGTTCAGGCGGTACCGCTGTTTCAGCCAATGCCAGCTTCAATTCTTCAAGCAGCTGATCTTTGCTAAATTGCTGTGCCGACACATTAACGGCCAGACTAAACGGAGCCATGCCCTGATCAAGCCAGTGCTTAAGCTGCCTGAGGCTCTGCCGCAATACCCAGGCGCCGAGATCGTGGATCAGGCCACACCCTTCCGCTAACGGGATAAACACCGACGGCGTGATAACACCTAACTCGTCATCATGCCAACGCAGTAATACCTCAGCGCCAACTACTTTGTCGCTGACAATGTCTATTTGCGGCTGATAATAACATTGCAAAATATTATTTTTTATTGCCTGGCGCAAACGTGCCTCAAGCACAACACGTTGCTTTGCCTGAGCAGTTAACGCATCGGTATACAACGCGATATGGTTGCGCCCTTCGCCTTTGACCTTATACATTGCTGCATCGGCAGCTCTGAGCAAATCTTCGCTATTGGTTGCATGGTCAGGATACAGGCTTATTCCAACGGAAACCGCGGTATTAACTTCCGCGCCATTATTTAGCATACAAGGTTGCTGCAACTGTTTCATAAGCAACGTTGCTAACGTAGCGGCTTCAGCGTCAGATTGCACGACTGGCAGCAATACACCAAACTCATCGCCACCCAGCCGGGCCAGCACATGTTGCGAATCACAGCCTTGCTGCAACCTTTGGCTCACCTGCATCAGCAGTTGATCGCCGGCGCTGTGGCCAAAGCTGTCGTTTATGTCTTTAAAATTATCCAAATCCATCAGCAGCACCGCACATTGCTGTTCCTGCTGTTGGGCCCGGGCAATGGCTTTATCCACGCAACGGGTAAAATGCTGGCGGTTGGGTAACTGCGTTACGGCATCAAAATCAGATAGAAACGCCAGGGCTGCGGCCTGTTTCTTATGTTCAGTTAAATCGACGTCAATACAGAAAATCTGCGGTTCCATCTCTGGGAGTTTCACCACTGCATGGCCTGAAAATACTGATACCATTGAGCCGTCTTTACGTTGTAACACCAGCTCTTCTGACGGAATAGAAGTACCTGTCTGAGCCATCTGTGTCATCGCTTCCGCGACCAATGGCTTCATCGGGGCAGGAATAATCAGTTCCAGCAGGTTTTTGCCTATCGCTTCTTCCCTGCTATAGCCGTAAATCAGTTCACTGGCTTTATTCCAGTAAAACGTCGAACCGTCAGCATAGTAGCCCTGGACAGCAATTTGCGGCGTGTTGTCCAGTAAAGTACGGAAGCGCAACTCGCTTTGCGCCAGTTGCTGCTGAACCTGCTTCTGTTCATTAATATTATGTATCACTGAAATAAAGTAACTGAACGCCGGGGTACGGATCATGGCGACGGACAAGTGCGCCCACAGCACTTTACCATCCTTACAGATATAACGTTTTTCTAATTCATAATTGTCTATCTGGCCATTTTGCAGTTGTCTGACCATGGCAATATCAGTATCCAGATCGGCAGGGAAAGTAAGTTGCTGAAAGTTCATTCTTATCAGCTCAGCTTCGGTGTAACCCAGCATCCGGCATAACACCTGATTCACCCGCAAGAAACGGCCATCCATCGACACATGCGCAATGCCAGCTGCTGCATGCGAAAAAGTATCAATAAAAGCCTGCTCAGACTGGTTAAGCGACCGGGCTATGTGCTGTTTTTGCTTTAACAGAAACCATGCGAGTAGTGCCGTCAGGCCAACGTAGAAATATCCCTTATAACTTTGGTATTGCGTCAGCAGACTGCTGTCGGTAACGAGCCAGGCTAGTATTTTATCGCTGCAGGTAATCCACAGCAGACCAAACAAAAAATACACCAGAGCACCAAACCAGGGATGCTGTAACAGGAATTGTAAACGGGGCTTCCATACCGGTGTCATTAGGTTAATGTAGAAATATTATTAATGAAGTGGTAATGACAGCATAGCCTAAATTTATAACAGGCCAAGCTAAATGATTAAATAACAAGGTATTTAATAACAGGCCTGCCTGATGCAGGCCTGGAAATAATTAGAAAGAATACACCAGCGTCAGTGACGTTTGCGTATCTGTACTCTTTTTTCCTTCCGGAACAGAAGAGTCATTTTGTACTAAAAATGCTGCTTTCATCTGCAACGAACCATTAATCTTTGCCCGCAACGATGTTTCGCTGATAGTACGGGTATTATCGTCACCATACTCTACGCTGAGCGTCTGAGCAAAGCTGGCTGATTCGCTGATTGTCCAGTTAAAAGCAGCTGCTCCACGCACAATCAGGCCATTCTCTGTTTCGCCTGTTGAACGCTTACCGGTGAAATAACCCGGACCGATTTCCACATCCAGATATTTATCTTCGGTATTGTACACCCGGGTACCATAACCTAAAGCAACAGTGGTGTATTCAGTATAAGCGCCAAACTCATCATCAGTGTACGAGCCAAAAGCGAATAACTTATCAAATTCATTATCCAGCTTATACGCCGCTTTTGCCGAAATCAGATACTTTTCTGCCGACTTTTCAGTGTATTTATCACCGTTGTCATCAGTCTTTTCATCCTCTTTAAAAAAGGCGCTGAAGATATACTGATTACTCCACTGCTGCAGTTCTTGCTTAGCATCGATCTTACCAGTAATGGAGGTACCGACTGTGTTACCGGAGGTGGTTATCGCCCCCAGCTCTGCCGATGTTGTCCACACCTTGTCAGTAGCAGCAGTATCGTTAGCCTGTGCCTGCATGCTGGCAATCACGGCCAATGCTAAAACTGAATAAACCTTCATACTTACTCCTGCTTATCTTTCTTAATATGTACATCCATTTGCGGAAATGGAATACCAATACCGTGCTCATCAAATGTCAGCTTCACTTTTTCCAGCGTATCCCAATACACGCCCCAGTAATCAGCCGATTTTACCCAAGGCCGTACCAGGATGTTGACCGAGGAATCTGCCAGAGCGCCAACCTTTATTGCTGCCGCTGGCTCCGCCAGTACGCGCTCATCGCTCTTTATAATATCTTCCAGTATTTGTTTGGCTTTACGCAGATCAGAGTCATAACTGATACCGATGGTCAAATCGACGCGGCGCGTGGCTTCTGCTGAGTAATTGGTTATAGCGCTACCGGTGATTTGTGCATTTGGCACTATCACCAGTTTATTGTCCGGGGTTTTCATGATGGTCTGAAAAATCTCAATTTTATCTACCGTGCCGGTGATACCGCCAGCGTCGATAAAATCGCCTGATTTAAATGGTCTGAACAGGATAATCAATATACCAGAGGCAAAATTGGCCAGAGACCCTTGTAACGCTAACCCGATCGCCAAACCGGCTGCACCTAAAATAGCAATAAATGATGTGGTCTGAACACCAACCTGTGACAGCGCCATCAAAACCGTCGCGATCATAATAACGGCGTAGACAATGCCACAGACAAAAGACACGACAGCCTTATCTACTGAGCGTTTTAATAACGACTTCTCCAGAAAACGACGTAAGGCTTTAGCCACCATACGGCCGACATAAAAGATAACTATCGCGGCGACAAGCTGCAGCAGGTAGGCTAACAGCAACTCGTGATTCTCCTCGAATAATTGAGTAATTTTCTCCATAACACGCTCCTGTGAATTATCCGGTTTAGCAAGCAGCGCAGATAATAACACAGCAGCACTGGCCTGGTCAGGCAAAACCTACAAGTTGTTAACCTAACCTGGTAGCGGAAAATGCTTGGTACCGACATAAAACTTAGGTAAAATGCGCCTTCCAAGTGGTGACTGTAGCTCAGTTGGTAGAGCCCCGGATTGTGATTCCGGTTGTCGTGGGTTCGAGCCCCATCAGTCACCCCACTCTTCTCTTCTTTGCTAAGCTAAGTACTTCCGATAGTGTCACAGAGAACATTATGCTGAGTCTCGCCGCGTTACAGCAGCAGTTACAACAATCCAGCCTGCCACCGGTCGAAACCTGGGATCCGCCTTTTTGCGGCGATATACCGTTGCAAATTGACAGCAACGGCGATTGGCTATACCAGCATAGTAAAATTCAGCGCCCTGCTTTGATAAAGCTGTTCGCATCCGTGTTGCTACGTCAGAACGATGCATATTACTTACAAACGCCGGTAGAAAAAGTCCGTATCGAAGTAGCTGATGCGCCGCTGATTGTGACACAACATAACTGGCTGGAGACAGATAATGGCAGAGCACTCTGCCTGACGCTTAATACAGAGCAAGAGATAGTTGTCAGCCCGCAATATCCGTTAGCACTACAGCGTGATCCGCAGCAGCAGTTTTTACCCTATCTGCAATTATGGCGTGGCCTGACAGCGAAGCTGCACCGCAATGTCTATTATCAGCTGGCGGAACACGTCAGTGCTGTCTACTGTAATGCCCGGTTACATTACCAGATAAAAAGTGGTGGTTTCCCATACACTTTCGCCATAAGCGCCTGTGATGCTGGTCGGTGAAATACGACACTTTATCTAAAGCCGGTTGCTGAATCAGACGACTGTGTTATCACTTAGTGTCTATTTGATCACATAAGGCCATAACAACATGAAGAAAACGCCAATAGCAATCCTGCTCAGCACCGCTTTTATTTGTAGCTCAGCTATCTGTAGCGTCAATGCCGCTACATTGATCCATGCAGGTAAAATTATTACCGCCGAAAACGGTAAAATTCTTACCGACCACACCATCGTCGTAGAGCAGGACAAAATATCAGCGCTGGAAGCAGGATTTCGCCAAGCCAACGCTGACGACACTGTTATCGACCTGAAGCAACATACCGTCATGCCTGGTCTAATGGACATGCATACACATTTTTATACCCAATTTAGTCCTTCCGTATACAGCGAAGGATTCACCATGAATGAAGCAGACTATGCGCTTCGGGGGGCCACTTTTGCTGAGAAAACCCTTATGGCTGGCTTTACCACGGTGCGGGAGCTGGGTGACAATAATCAGATTAGTGTGGCACTTAAAAAAGCCATTGCTAAAGGGTATATCAAAGGGCCACGAATTTACGCCGCCGGTAAATCTATCGCTACAACCGGCGGCCACGCCGACCCGACTAATGGGCTGGCCTATGCATTAATGGCAGATCCTGGACCAAAAGAAGGTGTAATTAATGGCCCCGATGATGCCCGCAAAGCCGTGCGTCAGCGCTATAAAGAAGGCTCGGATTTAATAAAGATTACTGCCACAGGCGGTGTGCTCAGTGTTGCCAAAAGTGGCAGCAACCCTCAATTTACCGATGAAGAGCTGGCAGCAATTGTCAGTACAGCAAAAGATTATGGTATGAAAGTGGCTGTGCATGCCCATGGCAAAGAAGGTATGGAACGGGCGATCCGGGCGGGTGTCGACTCTATCGAACATGGCACTTACATGGATAAAAACACCATGTCAATGATGCGAAAACAAGGCACCTACTTTGTGCCAACAATCAGTGCTGGCAAATGGGCAGAAGAAAAATCACATATTGCCGGCTTCTTTCCTGACCTGGTCAGGCCTAAGGCCGCTACTATTGGCGGAAAAATTCAGCAAACCTTTGCTGAGGCTTATAAAGCAGGTGTAAAGATTGCTTTTGGCACAGACGCAGGTGTGTATGAACATGGTAATAACTGGCGCGAGTTTATCTACATGACAGAAGCTGGTATGCCAGCGCTTGAAGCCATTCACAGTGCTACAATCGAAGGGGCTCGCCTGCTGGGCGTAGCGGATGAGCTGGGCAGCATTAAAGCAGGTAAGCTAGCAGATATCGTCGCCGTACAGGGCGATCCTTTACAGGATATAAACTTGATGGGACAAATCAGCTTCGTGATGAAAGCTGGTCAAATCTTCCGGCAATAATAACGTCGCGCTTCCGGTTTTATTCGGGCTGGAAGCGCTTTAACAATGCATTCGTATCGGCAAGAATAAAGTCTTTCAAGTCCTGTTCAGCTTTCAGTCTGATACTGTCTTGCTGCTGCGTCAGAGCTTTATCTTGCTCTTTGCGCGCCTGATGTGTCGGCATATCTTTAACTACCTGATACATCTGATGTATGCCAGGATAAGTCGTTACCGGGTCTGGTTCATGTTCCGGCACCAGATGATCCAATAACACCCACACCCTAAGAGCGCCTTCAGATAGTTCGCATTGCTCTTCGCGCATTGCCTTACATATCAGTACAATACTATCGCGCAGATAACGCTTTTTTTCGGCCAGTTGCTGCTTTGCCTGCTTACTCTGTTGCTGCAAGCGCCACAACAGTGTGCCAGCATAAAATGCCAACCCAGCCACTAACAACGCTGCCGCAACAAAGAGTACCCACACTGTTGTCGTCAAAATCAGTCCTCATCACCCAGTAAATCTTTGCGCCAATCTTTACGTTCAAACGCGGCCAGCGGATCCAGCGGTTCATCGTCTGCGTCATCGGCTAATCCAAGCTGCTGCAGAAGCTGCTCTAAACGCGCTGTTTTGGCGTTAAAATACTTTGCATCTTTACCCGTCAGAATTTCTTCCTGCTCAACCCGCTCGAGCAGCTGTTGCAGGTAGCCATCGTTTTCTATCAGAGCCAGTTCCTGCTCCGGTGTCAACGCTAGCGGTTTCGCTTTAGCCAAACTGGCTTTCGGCTGAATTTGCAATGCCGGTTGCTGCGCATCTGCAGGTACCAGCGCTATCGGCTTCTTACTGCCAAGCCGCTTATCTTTCTTTACAGACTCACCTTTTGACACAGACGAAACAACAGCAACGCTGTTACGGCTACCTGATTTTAAACCGGCGCCTTTTTTCTTGGTCTGTTCTTTTGGCTGCCGGGTTTTACGGATATCATCCGCCGACAAATGCCGTTGTCCATTCGGGCCGGCCGAACGTGTTTTTTTCTGACGAGTCATGGTTATCACCTGTAAAAAAGGGCGCACATTTTAACCAGATTTGAGGCGAAACACTAATGCTTTCGGTGCCTCAGTATTACGACATCTGCCGCAACAAAATCCAGTTCAAAATTATCCCTGTCTGCCAGATAGCGAAAAGTATTCTCACTAAAGAAACTGACATGGGTTGGGTCAAGCTTATAATGCCAACCGGTAAAGGCGTCTAAAGTGGTGTAGCGCTTTGTCATAATGGCCAGAGTGCCGCCGGGTTTCAAAAGAGATAACCACAATGCCCACTCCTGTGCCGGATTGACAAAATGCTCTATCGCCTCACTGCAGCAGATAAAGTGATATTGCTGCTGCAACACTGTAGCGTCCGGGGCAAAATACGGATCCCATACCGCCACCGTTTGCCCGGCTTCCGTTAACATTTTTGCCAGTAAAGGCCCGGGGCCGCAGCCAAAGTCCAGGCCGGATAACCCCTGCTCGGGTAGCACCTGTAGTAAAGGACCCGCTAATCGCTGCAGGAACTTACGATAGCCCTCATCATTCAGATCATTCTGGTGTAACTGGTACTGCGCCAATTCATCTTGCGCTGAGAGCACGGCTCCCCTATCGGCAAAGACGAGACTACAGCATTGGCACTGATAATAACTGCGGCGGCTGTCCTGATGGAAAAACCGGCATTGCTTTACCAGACATAAAGGGCAAGAGGAGTTCAACATAAACAGAAGATTAACCTACTAAAAGAAAAAGGCGATAAGATCGCCTTATCGCCCTGGATATATGTGTGTCAACTGGACACTTCTCTCATTCGCTGCCATCTTCCTGATGAAGTTACGACACCCTGTCTGCTCTTCCTGTTTTTATGCTGCCTTCCTGGCTGAGTAATTTTATTCTTTACGATCGTCCTGATACTTTCGTAATCTTCCCTGAGCGTGAAATCACGCAGCACATCATCCGGATGTGTTCTAAACAAAGGCACCGCGCACTTACGTACTGGTACTGACACTTCCCTGCGGATAGTCCTTGTTTTCATTCGTTACGAAATGTAACTGAGGCTTAATTTACTCTGATGAGTTTATATCGCAATACACTACTTAAAAAAAAACCACACTTTTTTCGAATTTCAAACAATTAATATTAAAAATCAATATTTTAAATAAAATAATTAATTCAAAAAAAGTTCAATTTATTTTTAGGAAAGCCATTTTCTTACACCAGCTGTGAGATATATCTCACAAAATCCTGGCCCCAAAATAAAAAAACCGGCGATGAACACCGGTTTTTCCGCGATAAATTTCAGCAGTCGCTACAAATAATCAGTGCAAACCGCCCAGATATTGCGAAAGCACCTCAATATCCTCATCGGTCAGCTTTCTGGCAATATCCTGCATCATGCCATTTAAATCAT
>CEVB01027873.1_pt1 | contig 14495 bp, 11 predicted proteins | sample 531381 | NCBI WGS metagenome assembly CEVB01 (sample SAMEA2622763, study PRJEB7988) | marine metagenome | biome: marine biome (ENVO:00000447); feature: surface water layer (ENVO:00002042); material: "saline water (ENVO:00002010), including plankton (ENVO:xxxxxxxx)" | depth 5 m | reverse complement strand
TTGGAACTACTGGTAATCTAGCTGTAGATAATGTTCCTGATGAAATGTTTGCTGCATCAATTGCTGCAACATTAAATGTACCAAAACCTACAACATCAACAGTATCTGTTCCTGATGTACCAATTGCTGATGCAAAAACTATAGAGTTTCCTGATGAAACAGTAACATCAGAACCATTAACCATTTTAACACCATTCAAATAAACATCTACAAATCCAGCATCATAAGCAAGTGTAGCACCATTATCATCATTACCTGTTATTGTTGTAGTTGATGATGAAACTGTAAATGTAAATCTAGCAGAAGTACCATTAATTGTTGAACCTGCTGCACTCCATCCTGATGATTTATAAACTTTTAATTCATTTTGTGTTGTGTCAAAATATAAATCTCCAACATCAAGTGATGTAGTAGGAGCAGATGATGCTATTCTATATACACTAGCAAAATTATTTACATCACTAATATTTGCTGCAGCAATATTAATATTAGCAATATGTGGGCCAACAGCATTTACATTAGCAATTGATCCACCTACTAAATCTACATTAGTAATTGCATTTGCTACTACTTCTATTTCAGATGTAGATTCATTTAAGTCATTAGCGGCAGTTACTACTTTTGATATATCTGCAGCGACTGTAGAAATATCAGAACTATTAAAACCAGCAAGAGTTGTAATATCAGATGATATAGCACCAAGACTTGTTATTTCTGAATTTAAACCAGCAAGTGTAGTTATATTACTAGAATTTCCAGCAACACTAGTAATATCACTAGCTATTCCACCAAGAGTTTGTATTTCAGTAGATAATCCTGATATAACAGCTAAACCTGAAGATGAAGTTGTAGTTTCTAAATTACCATTTGCATCAAAAGATAATATTTTATCTTGTCTAGTTGCTTTAGCTGGTAAAGTTACAGTTGCAGAAACAGTATCAGTATCTAATAATTTTACTGATCTATCTGTTTGTCCTTTTAAATCTCCTACAATTGCAGTTAATTGATCAAGTTGTGTATTTATAGATTTAACATCTAAAGTTCCTGTACTAGAAAAATCTGAAGTTCTAGTAATAGCAATATCTCTAATGATGACGATTATATCATTAGCACTTGCCCCACCACCACCTAGCTTTAATGTGCCTCCACCACCAAATTCATAAGCGTCATCACTTGAAGATGCAGTTCCTATTAAATTGTACTGCGAATTTGTTGTTGGACTTGCATTGTAAGTAAGCAAAGTTCCATTTTTAAATGCTTTAACATCTGCTACTGCAAAAAATTCAAAACCAATAGTAAAATCAGTTTGACCTGCTGTAGCAGTATATGTATTTCTAGGTGTATTTAAACTAATTGTCATTTAAGTAATTCATCCACTCCAAAATTATATAAGTCTTTAAACTTTCTATCCCAAATCCATAAAGTATTCAATGGAATTATTCTTCTTATGGTTGCAGCTTTTTCATCAAAGTCTGCATCTGTTCCAAAAGCATATGCTAAATCAGCTATAATACTTGGCCCAGCACCAGTAAATTCTCCTATAGCATCTGCCATATCAGGATTACCAAATCTTAAATCTAATCCTAATGTTGGTCTTAATCCTACTGCATTATCAAACAAACCACCTGAAATAGTTTCTAATATAAAATTAGCATCTGTAAATAATCCACCAACACCTGATAATTCTACACCTCTTATAATTTTTTCTTCTAAAGGTTTTTGTTCCCAGTATCTAGGATTCTTTAGATAATCTCCTAACATACCAAATGTTACCATAGCTAATACACCACCCATAGCATTTTGATCTCTACCTGATAAACCTGATATAACTAATTTTCTATTAGCAGCTACTGCCCATGAAAAAAATTGGAAAGGTAATCCCATGTATGAATTACTAAACTTTCCTCCTCTTGCTGTCTTTTGATATCCTAAAAATTTAAAAAAAGGATTATCTAAAAACTTTGCAGTATTTTCATTATTAATTCTTAATACACCATGCATCATATTAAACTGGTCAGTTACTTGTGGTGTAATAATAGTTCTATTTACATCTGCATATAATGCTTGTCTAAATTTTCTTGCTGCTTGTTGTCCACCTGTAATAGTTCCCCACTTTCTAACATTAGCTGTAAATAAACCATCCATATTTTCATATGGCATTTTTGCCATTAAGTTAGCTGTTTTTTCATCAATACCATAACTAATTAATCTTTGTTTTCCAAAATCATCTAGTGAACCTTTAGACCATTTAATTGAATCTTCTATGAATCTATGAGCAGATACTACACCTTGAAACTCTTTCATCATTTGAGTCCAAGGAGTAAGACCATTTATAAAATAAAAAGGTGCTTGTGCATTATTTGCAACATCTGCAATTTTATCAAATCCTCTACCAATAAATGATTTACCTCTACCTACTAATCCTACATCTTCTATAATTCTTTTTCTTGCTGATCCTAATGTAACTTCTGCTGCAACACCCATGTATTTTACATTCTCTGCAGCTTTACCAAATGCTGCCATGTTACCTGCCCATTGTCCTAAACCATCTTTAAAAGTTCTATGAATACCATTAACCATTATTGGTCTTGCTGCATCTACTACTGCAGAAAAAACAACTTTACCCATAAATGCTAAACTTGCCCAATCTCTTAAAAATGCTGCACTTCTTTTGCTAATAGAAGATGGATCTTCTAAATTAACAGAACCTAACATTTTATCTTTCTCATCTTCAAATGCATTTAATATTGCATTAATTTTAGTTTTATCTTTAGAAGTTTTCATTTCTTCTTTGATAAGTTTAAAATGCATTTCTTTTAATTCAGCAGACATATGATGATCGCCAAACTTTTTAGATATTTCTATAGCATTAGCTGTTTTGATTTGATATTGACGCATAATAAATTCAATATCATTTTCTACAAAATCTTTTATTTTCCATGTAGGTATATTTAATGTTCTTGATATAAGTGGTCTTACTCCTGCCTTTATTGTGCCATCTTTTTGTCTGCCAAATCCAAAGATACCCTCTGGATCAACTGAATCTTGATCTATAATCTTGTTATAAACTTCTTCTGCTCTTTTCATTCTAGCTTCTTTAGACATATCAGTCATAAATTCTTTACCTCTTTTTACGACTATAGGATTTTCTAAAAAATGATCTGCTACTATTTTAATAAATGCATCTTTATTTTCTAACAACTTATCTTGTCTATACATTCTCATTACATAATTTCTACCCATTTCAAATGGAGGAGATATTGGTTGTTCTAAATTTAATTCAGGTATTAATTCATCTTTGATATATCTAAACTCTGCTTCTGAATATTTTATTAACTCATCTAATTCATCTCTTTGTGCTTTATTTAATTTTGCTGTTGCTTTTGCTTCTTTAAACTTTGCTATTTGCCCCTCTAATATTTTCATTTTTCTTTGATATGATCCTTGTGATGCAAACATTCCTTGTTTTCTTAACTCTACTTCATACTCTGCAAAAAACTTTCTAACTTTATCTACTGATTTTTTCATAGTAGGATGTAATGAATCATAAACTCTATCATCTACTACTCCCTCAAAAACTTTTACTTTATACTCATCAAATGTAAAATCTTCAGGTTGTCTAGTATTTCTACCAGTTACTTTTGCTTTCATATCTCTAACTGCATCTCCAAATCTTAATCCACCTTTTTGTAAATTCATATCTAATAATTTTTTAGAATTGGCTGTACCTGTTCTAAATTCTACAAAGTCTGCATTAACACCTTGTAAAGTTTCACGAAGTTTTGGTGTCCAATATGTTTGTGATTCTAATAATGCTGATGAAACAGCTCCATATCCCTCTGCTGCTGCTCTTGATTTTGTACCATGATCTCCTGATAATCTCATCATATTTTCTGCATAGTAAGAACTTTTTAATAATTTTTTATTAATAACTGATCCATAGTTTGTCCATCCCTCTACCCATCTAAAAAAACCATTAGCTTGTGTTTTTAAATCTGCTGTTCCTTGTTGTCTTAATTCTGATAATGCTGCATTGTTTAATCTATTTTCATATGTTGCTAGTGGTTCATCTTTTCCTCTTGCATATAAACCTTTCTTACCTCCATATACTTTTTTTAATATTTCTTTCTTCATAAGAAATTGCATATAGTCATCTGCATTTTTAAAAAACTTTTTAGGTAATGGTGCAACACCTTTTAATTTAGGAAATAAGTGTTTATTATTTTGAAATATATTTCTTATTTTAATATAATCTACAATTAACTTATTAGTTTTTGTTCCTGTGTATGAAACTAATTCTCCATTTTTATTTTTATTATATGCTACACTTACATTAGCAACATCATCTTCTACTTTGTAATTAAATCCTGTGCTTTCAAAATCTTTTCTACCATCTGTAGATGCATGTGCTTTCATATATTTTTCGCCAATACCTTTTACTCCTCCTTTTTTAGCTACAGTTTCTGATGCTATCTTTGCTCCTGATCTTCCAAGAAAACCAGTAAGTAATCCACCAAGTAAAAATGATCCACCAAGATACATCATAGTTTCTTGATTAGTAGAAGTAGGATCAAGATTTCTTCTTATTGGTTCTGTAACTCCAACTAATCCTGTAGCAACTGCACCACCTTTAACTGCTCTTTGTGCAAAACCAATTCCTTTTACAAAAGGTATAGGTACATAATTTATAGGATCGCCAAGACCTGCAACTAAAGCTGGTAAAATACCTCTTTCACTACTATCTAATCTTGTTCTTCTATCTAAATTATTTTGTATTTTTAATTTTAAAAAATCATGATGTTCTTTGTTTCTTACTTCTGTGAACATACCTGCAAAGTTTTCATATCCTGCTATATTATCAGGAGCATATGGATCATAACTTCTATCTACAGGTTTGTTCATAAAACTCATATCATAAGTACCCTGTTCTAATGCTTGACCAATCCAAGATAAATTAAATTCATCTACAACATCAGATACAAAACCTGAATCATAATTAAATGATCTTTGTAAGTTTGATGGTAATACTTGATGCTCTTGATCTATAGTATTTATTACTGCTAGATTTTTTTCTTTTTCATCTGATTGTGGAACAATAATTGGTGGTTGTTCTTTTTTAACTATTTCTGCCATTATTTTTTCTTGTTAGCTGCTTTTAATTCTGCAGAGTTTTTATATAATTTACCTTTGTATAATATGCTGCCATCTTCAAAGAAATGTGTTGATTTAGGATTTAATCCTTTAGGTATAGCAACAGCTCCCTCTAATTCTAAAACTCTCATCTTTTTAAATTCTTCAAAGTTATTTACATTTTGTAACTCTAAAGGAAGTTGTGCTTTTGCTGCTTCATAATCTTCTTTTGGATTATAAATAATATTTAAACCTAAATCATTTTGTAGTCTTTCAGCTTGACCATCTTGATTTACAAAAACTACATAATAAGTAGGGAATTGACTACCCTCTGTTTGTACACTTTCTAAACGAATATTTTTTCCAAGTTCAGGTTTAAATGCTTTTATATTTGGATAGTCTGCAGATTTTTTTACAATATCCATAATAGGTTTATTTAGATATTCAACACTTGCTTCATATGTATTATCTTTATTTAATTTAGGTAATGTATATCTTTTATCTACTGGATTTAAAACATAAGCATCATATTTTTCAAATTCTCCCTCATCTAATCCAACACCTGTAAATTTACTATATCCTATTTTAGAAAAACCAAATGCACTACTATCAGATAAACTATAAGCTAATGCAGATTTTACATATCTATCTATGTCTGATAAATTATTAAATATTATTCCTCCCTCTAATAAACCTGCATATATTTCTTTTTTTACTTCACTAAATAAAATAGTTGGAAAAGAAACATCTCCTATACCTAAAAAGTTTTGTTCAATTGTACTATTAATAGATTTCATTATTTGTTTATCTATATCTCCTATATTACTATATTTATTATTTGAGGCATTTTGTAATGCTTCTATCAATGTCATGCCTCCCTCTTTATTAAATTTATCAAATCTTTCTTTTACATTATCAACTACTTCTTGAAGATTAGGATTGATTAATAAACCTCTTTCTATTGCAATCATTTTGTTTTCAGTCATTCTTGAAAAACCAAAATTTTGCATACTTGATACTGGTACTTCTTTCATAGTTCCTGTACCATCATCTATGTATAATGATTTATTATATAAAAAACTAATAAGACTAGAGTTTCTAAAACTTTCTATTTCTGAAACTGCATTACCCTCATAAGCTGATTCAATAGATTCAAATACTTTTGGAGGTAATTTATTATCTACTGCTGCAACATATTTTACAAATCTAAAATAATTTTCTCCAGTTCCTGAATTAACTTCTTCTTCTGTAATAGGTTGATTAGGACTATCTTTATTATAATCTGCCATCCAAACTCTTACTAATTCAGGATTATTCCATTCTTCATTTCTTTCTTTAGATGTTCTTTCTCCATCTATTGAAGTCATACCTTTACTATTTCTATTATAATTTACTTTCCATGAGTTCATGCCAGTTAAACTTTTTGTTTTACCAGTAAGTCTTGATTCTAATCTAGCTGCTATTTTATCGTATTGTTGTTGTATTTCTGATTTTAATTTACCTTTACCACCTATTAAATTACCTATAGTAGTAGAATCAAATGTTTCAGTAACTTTAACTTCTTTTCCATTACTATCAATTCTTGTAGATGTAAGTTCAACACTATCAACAATACCTGAAACAACTAATGCTATATCTCTATAGTTTTGTGCTGCCTCTGTTAGTTCTATAGTAGTAGCATCATCAACATTATCTAAATTAAATTTTTCAAATAAACCATAAACTTTAGATGCTGCTTTCATGTCTGCTATATATTCTTTACCATTTGCTATAGCAGCTACTACTTTTTTGCCTTGATATTTATTTATCATAGTTTCATATTCTTTCATTTGTAATTTAACTGATGGATCATTTGGCCCAAGTAACTGCATATCAGTCATTAAACTATCTCTCATATTAACATTATCTGAAGTAAAGCTGCTATTATTAACTCTTTCATCAAATTGAAATTTATTTTTACCAACCATAAACCCATGTTGATTTATAAGTTTAGTTCCATATCTTTCTGCAAGTTCTTTAAATTTAGGAGATACATTTTCAAATACAGCAGCAAATTTTGCATCTACTACTTTTTCATAATCTCCTGCTGTAGAATAATTTTGTTCAGCAATAGTTCTTTCATCTATTGCTATTGTTTCCATTGATCTAAAAATTTCATCTTTGTATTTATCATAAATATCTTTTTCAAAAGATTCTATTGCAGTTTTAGTAGTTGGAAGTGTATCAGGTAATTTTATTTTTGTAGGTACTGATACTACTTCATTTTGATTTGTAACAGGATTAAATATTGTTTGTTGAGATGATCCAAACTCATAATTATCTACAGCTTTCTTTGCTTCTGCTTCTCCAAATTGTTGTAAGTCTTTTAAACCTGCATCTGCAAATCTAGTTACAAGATTGTCAATATCATTAGCTTGTGATTGTGCTACTTGTGATGCAAATTGAAAACCACCACCACGATTGACTCCAATCTTTTCACTATAACCAAATAATCTATCTTCTTTTTTTAATGCCATTAGTAAAAGCCACCCTCTTGTGCAATAGGTTTAGCTGCAAGTAATGATCTACCTACTGTAGAAACAACACCCATTTTATATTTAGATTTAGCAGCACTACTCATAACATCAGCTTGTTGTACTCCATACATAGCTGCTAATCTTTTCTCTACTCCTGCCATTTTAATTCTTTCTACATCTCGTTTCATAGTTTCTTTGTTTGCTTTAAAGAATGCTCTACTAGATGCAGAGTCAGGAGTAATATTCATTTGAGCAAGTAATGCTCTATTAGTAGATAATTGTGAATTGTATTTTCTTTTTCTTTCTAATTCTTTTTCAGTAGCTTCTAAAGTAGCTGCATCTGCCTGCATTTTAAATTGTCGTCTTTGTAATGCTGCTTGTTGTTGTTGAAAAGCCATAGCTTGTTTTTGAGCATTTATACTCATCATAGTACCACCAGCTATTAAACCTATCTGTGATACTGCTGCTAAAGTTGCTGCTGTTGAAGCACTTGCTCCCATAGCTGTAAATACGACTGGAGCGCACATTAATAATATACCTCTGTTGTTATGCCCAATACTCTAAATGGTAATGGAGCTGATTGTGAAATTGTTAAGTTTGGTTCTAAACTATAGCCCAATGTATATACCTCTTTCTTTCCTGTAAAATTAGGGAGTCCAAGACTCGGATTATTTGTACCATCTAAAAGTAATATATCATTACTATTTACTTGTATATTATAAGTTGTAGATAACTCAACAATTGCTTTACCTATTTTTCTAGGAAAACCTGTAAGCTGACCACTTTGTATAGTTGAGTCAATTGGTAGGGTTTGAACATCAGTTGTATAATCTATTCCTATATCTGCTGCACTTGTTGGTGTAGTAAATGTTACATTACCACTACTGCTAACAGTTCCTTTACCAAAGAAATATATAGCACCTCCCTCTGTAGAACCTGCAGTTGCAAATACTTCTTTGCCTATATGTGTTGTTAATCCTGAAAAAGATTTACTTGTAACAAATTGTAACGCTGTGTTATCTGCTTCTGTAACTGCTGCATCTACAACAATTGTGTACTCTCCACTAGTACCAGTAGAAGTTGCACTCTGTATTACATATGTAGTACCAGTTCCTCCAAACTGAAATTGCTCTGATTGACTTGGTGGATTGTTTGTAAATCCATCTGCTATAAAAGTTGTAGAAGAAGATACTGCACCTTTGGTTAATGGTGTTCCATGTGGTTGATAACTTCCTGATATAGTTTTAGTAACTGTGTAATCTGTAGGTACATCAAAAGATTGTGATGCAAATTGTTCTAATGAATATTTAGTAACACCATTTATAGTTCTTGAAGTTGCTACATATATACCAGCAGTTGTACATGCTACAGAAGTATAACTACCATCTGTTTCAAACAATACCCATCCTGCTATCTTCTCTGCTCTTTGAGAAGTAAATACTGCAAGTGATCCATCTGTATTAACTAAAAAATATAATTGTTCAGTTCTGTTTTCAATAGCAGTTATTTGTGCAGAATCTATTGGATTTGAAATTAAATGACTTGATAACAATGAAATACTATTAGAAGTAAATTCATCATTACCTGTGCTATATAAATATTCTCTAACTGTTTTGCCATTGTTTTGCATAAAGATAGTAGCACCATCAAATATTCTTGGTTTAGCTTTTAGTTGTGAACCTAATGTAGATTGTCTAATGATTTGTATATTAGTAGGAGTAATAGGTTTAGATACTTCAGGTTTCATAAAAAACTCTGATGTACTTGTAAGTATTTGTAATCTTCTTCCTGAAACTAAATGTCTTATTTCATTTACTTGATCTGATCCAATTTGTATTTGTACAGAATCTGCATCTTCTGCTTCTCCTACATCAAAGTTAAAAAAGTCTGCTACCTTACTAGCTTGTACTCCATCAGGTAATGCAAGAACACCACCAAAAAATAATCTTTGTTCATGAAAAGTTACAGTTTGTGGAAAACCATTTACTTGTGAAAATACTTGTTCATCCCATTGTCTTGTAGGAGGATGGCCTGATATAGTAACTCTTACTCCACCACCATCTACAGATTCAGTTGCAGTATCACTTCCACCTGCTGTAAATTCATAATGGTTATTATCTAAAACTGTTATTGTTCTTGTACCATTTATATTACTAGCAGCTAATCCATTACCATCTGTATCAAATATATCTTCTGATCCTGATATTGTAATAGATGCACCATTACTAAATCCATGTTCTACATGAGTAACTTTTACTGCTCCTGAACCTTGTTGTGTTGCAAAAGGATCATCATCTAATTCTATTGATACATCATCTTTAAGTGTTGCTGTTACTTGTGTAGGAGATGTATATCCAGTAATTGTTAGTTCAGTTCCATGATATCTAATAACCATACCTACATAACCTGAAGTAAAATAAGATGCTGATGTTGTTGCAGTAACTCCTGTACCTGCAGTAGCTGTATCTATATCTAAAGTAATATCATCATCTGCAAACTTAAAATATGGTTGAAATATTTCTTTATCATTTACTGATGTTTCAAAACCAAATGCTGCTCTTGTAAAAGATGTTGATCCAGTTCTTTGTATAACTTGTGGTACAAAATCTTGATGTGTTATTATCATAGTATCTCCTGATTGAGTCATATCCATTTCAAATAATTCTGCAGTAACCCAAGGACAGCTTGATAATGTAGCTAATAAAGTACCATTAGTAGAATAAACTTTTAATGATTGGTTTTGGAATGCAAATATATATTCTTGATTTTGATTAAATATAAATGTTTCTAATCTAGTTTCTGCACCAAGATCAGCACGAAATACAGAACCACCTCGTCTTTCAATACCACCTTGGTTTATTGGAATAACATTTCTAGCTTTTTTTAATCCTTGACCATATGCTGCAAGATCAACTCTTGATACTATTGTTGGATTTAATTCTCCTCGTAAGAAACTTGATTGATGAACCCTTTGTCTAGCCATATCATTTTCCTATGGAGATTTTGCAGTTATATTATTTAATGCAGTTCTATTTCTAACATTTCTAAATCTATCAAGATCAAGATTTCTAGTAGTTTGTTGTTGTGAATCTAATGCTCTTGATACTGCTAACTGGGCTACTGCTCTCTTGTGATATAATTCTGATAACTGATCATTACGAGCAATTGCACCAGCAAACAAAGACGCTAGTTCAAAGACTAGCGTCTGTGTAAAAAAGGGAGGAAAATCGCTTTCACTGGGTTGGAAAGTATAATCCGATATTAAGGTATCACTAGATGTTGTGTTTGTAAATATGTTTCCACCATATATATCGTATTTAATAACATCATCAGAAACTGTTATTGTGTGTATAACTAATGCATCATTTGGCATAGCATATGAAGATTCATATCTAGCATCAGGATTAGTAGTATTTTTACTTAATTGTTTTTGTTTAGATGCAAATCTCCATCTACATCTAGTTAATAAATTTTCTAAAGTAGATTCATAAAGATTATTAGCTACTTTGGATTCTGTAGTTGCTTGATTAAAACTTGTGATTGTATTAGCACCTACGAGTACAAGTGCTTTATTGCAGATATCAAATTTAGAATTAGCCATAGTTTATATGTACACTAGATATGGGGAGAAGTAAATCCCCCCATACCATGTTTAGTTATTATGTACCATTGATAGTAGTAACTGTAGCTGCACCTGTTGCAGATGAAACTACTAGCATATCTACAGTTCTAGTACCACCAGTTGAACCTACAGCGATTATAATATCATTCTGTTTTAGTTCATTGGTTGCACTATTAAAGTAGCCACTACCAGCGATAGTTCCGATTGCGTCAGCAGAATCATATAAGAATACACTCATAGCTCCACCAGCGACTTTTCGTAAGTTACTTGCTGAATATGCCATTTATGCCTCCTATTCTGTTATCTGTACTTTGATCGCACCCTCATTGTCAATCATAGTAGAACCCATTGACATGTAAGATGTGATTAAGCTGCTGACTTTTTCAGGAATGTAGTTGATCTCTGTTCTGATCTCTGAACCTACTCCGATACCAACACTTGATTTATGGAATGCATGACATTCTCTTGTTGTACCAGAAATAGAAAGACCTGAATGAGTGAACCACATAAATCCTAACCATCTTTTAGCTGTGATTCCACCAGCATATGGAAGATCATTTTCTCCAACATACTCTGCTCTACTGAATTGATCTATTTGTAATAAATCAGCCCATCCAGCAGGAGATACTACAAAGTATCTCTGTCCATCATCAGGGATGTCAGCACCACCAAACGCTTCGTACACAGTTAGTGATTTAGCTAAAGTTAAACCAGCCGAACCATGTGCGACATTGTTTGAGTTTGTACCAGCATCCAAAACATCAATGATGAGTTGGTCTGTTTTTCTTCCTAATGCAGCAGCAGCATTTGATGACAGAACTTGTCTTTCATCAATGTTAGTTTTTAATTCATCCAATCTATCTACATAATCTGCAGCATAGAAGTCTGATAAACTAACATCAACAGTAGAGTGAGAAATATCCATTGTAGGAATTGCAGAGTGTCTTGCTTTATTAACAGCAGTACCCTTGCCTACTTTTTGGAATCTCGCTTGACTACCTTGTACATTATTAACTTGCCTTATTGTGTTTTTCAGCTTTGATCCCATTCTTTGATAAGCCATGTGGACTTCAGCTTCAAACTGCTTAATAAAGGCTGTTGATATAGATGTACTCATGTTGCCTCCTTATTAGTCGTTTGTTGTTAATTAAGCAATTATCTCTTTTGAGGTAAGCTGGTTGTCCAAGATGGGCCAACATCATTCAAAATAGGTTGCGTTCTATTTTGAATACAATTTTGTATTCGTTTATAGAAGTAATACATTTTTACATTATTTACAAGTATAGGTTTAGAAAATTTATACCCTTGCCATTTTAACCATTTAATAGATTTAGTATGCTCTGCAGTTATATAATTAGACAAATAATCATAGTTTTTCTCTAAATATTCTGTCCAATACTTATTTCTTTTAAGAAAATATAAGTAATTTTTATCTAATATTTCTGAAGATAGTAACCATATTGTACCTATTTTATCATTTTGTCTTGATGAAACTGTACCAAATATAGCAGCTACTTCCTTGTTTTTATCAAAAATTGTATAAGTATGAACCTTTCTTTTGGTATATCTAAATGGCTGCAACAATGCTTGTAATGGATCAAGCCCCCATATAGCTAGTTCATACTTATCAACTTGTTTAAGATTCTTTGCTAATTCAAAACAATCTTCAGGAGTAGTCTTTTCAACATATAACATTAACCTCTATAGAGTCTGTTAAATGCATCATCTACTTTTTTCACATATGCTGTATCTCTTTCTTTAGGATCAAAGTATCTTTTGTCTTTCATCATACTTCTTACATCATCTAAAGTTAAAGGTCTTTCAGGTTGTGCTACTTGATTTGAACGAGTAATAGATTGTTTTTGTGATTCCATAACTCTTTCAAGTGCTTCTATACCATCAGCATTCATACCTAATGTTTGTGAAACTACTTCATATTGTTCAGGAGAAAAGAATGTAGATGCCCAACTATTTACTGCATCTAATCTTGCATCTGCATTTTCTCCTAACTTTTGTTTTTCTGCATCAGGATCAACTTGATTACTAATATAGGAATCAACATATTTATTAATACCCTCCTCAAATACTTCTTGATCATATGCATTTTCATAGCAAAAGTTTTTCCACCAATCTGTCATAGGATTAGCATTTACTAGTTCTTCAGTAACACCCTCTGGTAATTTAGGTAATTCATAACCCTCTACCTTTTCAGGTCTTTCTGCTATAGCTTCTTGTTGAAGTTCATCTACGATTTGATCTCGCAGTTCTTCTTTTTTACCACCTACATATTTTTCAAGATTGGTATATGATTTACCAAATTCTTCCAAATTAACTTCGCCTTTAGTAGCATCCCAAAATTTTTCAGGTATGTGTTCAGGTCTTGGTGCAGGTTCTGTTGTTGTAGGTTGTGATGTTTCATGTGAAACATTTTCCTGCGTTTGTTCTTGTGTTTGAGCAGGTTGTTCTTGTTGCTGCTCAACTGGTTGTGTTTGTTCTTCACTCATCTTTTTTCTCCTTTATCATATTAATACTGATACCTTTATTAACCCTACGCTGAATAAGACCTACGATATATCTTTGCCCCTCTAAATGACGCAAAGCATTATCTGATATCTCTGAACCAGCGACTGTATCTATGGTTATAGATTTCAAGTATTGGAGAACTTGCTTACCAGATGTAGAACTAAATAGAGATGTAAATACCATATTTAGTTTTGCTTCTTCTTCTGAACCTCTTTTAAAGTTATCCAATCCAATTAGGGCTTTATTTTGTTCAGTTTTTTCTACCATTGTTATATCCTTACCATTTTTTTAATTACACTTCTAGGATAAATGTTTCTATCCCCAAATCCTATTTCTCCATTTTCACATTGATAGCTGCCAAAAGAATATAGATATTTAGGGGTTTTTTTAAATATATATGCTTCTGTATGTATTAATGCACAATGCATATTAGTAAACTCATTGTAATCTGTTATTGTTGAATCGCCTACAATATCTTCCCATACGATTAAATATTTATAATACTTCTTATCTCCTATAAGAATTGGCTTACTCGGTTTCTTTGTACTCATCTATCAATATCTTTTTTAAAAACCATATCGCTTTTTTAATATCGGTTGATCCACCTTTATCTCTATGACGAATGATATATTTTATAGATGTAGCATCTGCATAAGGTAAGTCTTTTACCCAATCATATGTTTGTAGTTTTTTACCACAAGTAC
>CEVB01037563.1_pt1 | contig 14526 bp, 8 predicted proteins | sample 531381 | NCBI WGS metagenome assembly CEVB01 (sample SAMEA2622763, study PRJEB7988) | marine metagenome | biome: marine biome (ENVO:00000447); feature: surface water layer (ENVO:00002042); material: "saline water (ENVO:00002010), including plankton (ENVO:xxxxxxxx)" | depth 5 m | reverse complement strand
GCGGATCTGGAGCCTGGCGCAGACAGACGATGGCACCGTTTGGATTGGAACATCGGCCGGGTTACACAGTTGGCGTGAAGATCGTGGTTTAGGCCCGGTTATTGAGCTGGTAAACGACGCAGACAGCCTGAGCAGAAAGAATGAGATCAGGGCTTTGGCCGTTTGGCAGAATAAGCTCTGGGTCGGCAGCCGGCAAGGTCTGTTTCGTTATGAACCCGAAGAGCAGCAATTTATCGCCCAGCCGCTTGCTCAGGCTGAACCGCTTGTTAATGTGTTATTTGCCGACAACAGTGAGCATCAGTTACTGATCGGCAGTTACAATGGTTTACACAGGCTAATACCTGCCTCTGTGGATATGGTTGATGTCAAGCAACAGCTGTCACATGTTAACGTAAGAAGCATAATGCGGGACCGTTCAGGCGTATTGTGGCTCGGTTCACGTGAGAGCGGACTGTATCGTAATGTTGTCTCCAGCGAAGCTTTTTCTGATATCGGCAGTATCTCTCCCGGGCTGTCTGAACAAGAACCTTTCTCCGTAACAGCAATTTTAAAGCGACAAGATACAGTGTGGCTGGGCAGTACTGATGCACTTTATCGTATACAGCTCAGCGATGGTCAATTTACACGGCAGGCCCTTAATACCCGGGTTAATGCTATAGCTGCCGATAAAAGTGGTCAGGTTTATATTGCAACAGATACAGGCTTGTATCGTTTTACCGACGGCACTACAGAAAAAATAGACATGCCTTTTGATCTGACGAATGTATCAAACCGAAATGTACGTGATTTATATATCGATGCAACAGACACTTTATATCTGGGAATGTGGGGCGAAGGTGTTATAGCCTGGCAGCCAACAGAACATCGGGTGCAGCATTGGTTAGCAGAGTTGTCACAGACGTCGGTCGGTAATGCGGTACAGCAAGTGTTTGTCGGCACTGATCGCCAGCTATGGGTTGCAACCCGTTACAGCGGTTTATTTCAAATTGACCTACCCAGCGGAAAAATACAGCAATACAGCACAGCAGCAAACTCGGCAATAACGCTGCAACACAATAATGTGCAATGTGTCAGTGAACAGGCTGGCATACTTGCGATCTGCAGCAGAGACGGCCTGATACTCTATAATCGCATTACTACCGAACAGAAACTGCTGGGACGTGAAAACGGGTTGCCTTCTGAAATAGTGCTGGGGGTTTTGCAGCAAAAACAGCAACTCTGGGTTATGACGGCAAAAGGGCTGGCGCACCGGCTATCTGAGCAGCAACGCTTTTCTAACTATAATAGCCGGGATGGTATGGTCAGCACCGAACTTAATACCAATTCGGTTTATGCAGACGACAATCAAATACTCTTTGGCTCCATGGGGGGGCTGGTTGTTGTTGAACCTGAATTATTAAAAGCAAACGTTTATATACCGGGACCAACCTTGTCTGCAGTTGTTATTGATCATCAGGAACAGCAACTTAAACCACATGGTCAGCCTTGGGGCGTGATTAAGTTGTCACCTGAGAACCATACTGTTAATTTCGAATTCAGTGCTTTGGATTATCAGGATCCGCAACGCAATCAGTTTCATTATAAATTGGAAGGTATCAACTCAGAATGGGTGCTCGCTGGAGCCAGAAACAGCGCATTCTATGCGAATTTACCGGTTGGCAGTTATCCGCTATTGCTGAAGGCATCTAACAATCATGGTGTTTTCAGTGAGCCCCGGGTTGTTGCTACACTGCAGATATTGCCGCATTGGTGGCAACAGAGTTGGGTACAGTACTCAGCTATTGCTATTGCCAGTTTATTTTTGTGGTTGATGCATATCTACCGGCTGAGGCATATCAGGCAGGTTAACCGCCTGCTGCAGTCTGCGGTCGACAGCAAAGCTAAAGCTCAACTGGTTTTGGAAACTCGTGTTGCCGAGCGCACCCGGGCGTTGGAGGAGAGCTCCGTGACATTGTCTCTGCGCACCAAGCAATTAGAGCGTAGTCTCGAAGAGCAAGCCCGGGTTAACAAAGAGTTAAAGCGTCTGGATAAACTAAAAGACGAATTCATTGCAACGGTAAGCCATGAACTCAGAACGCCTTTGACGGCTATTCGGGGTGCGGTAGGCTTATTGGCACAAAACGTTGTGACGCCGGGTAATCCGGTGTATAGCGAAATGCTGCATACTGCTCAGGCAAACAGTGAAAGATTGGCGCATCTGATTAATGATTTGCTCGATCTGCAGAAATTTGCCGCCGGTACTTTTACTTTAAGCATGAATAAGTTGGATTTATTGGAGTTGGCACATCAGGCAGTTCAGGTGATGCAGCCTTATGCCAAGCGGTTTCAGGTCGAATTGACTCTGGATGCCGTCAGCCCCGAAAGTTATAGCGTAAACGCTGATGCGTTACGCTTACGGCAGGTTATCGATAATCTGGTTTCTAACGCAATCAAGTTCTCACCTGCAGGGGCTATGGTGATTGTCCGTTTAAGTACTACAGATAAAGACGTGCTGCTTGAGGTCGAAGATCATGGTTGTGGTATTCCTGAGTTGTTTCAGTCTCATATCTTCGAAAAATTTTCCCAGGCAGATAGTTCAGATAGCAGAACCCGGGAGGGGACGGGGTTGGGGTTGGCAATCTGCAAAAAAATTATTGAAAATCATTATGGCGATATCGGTTTTACCTCAGCTGTGGGACAGGGCACTACTTTTTGGTTCAAACTGCAACGTGCCTGACAGTTAGCATTTCACATATTAACACCAGTAATTATTCGTTACCTTCACTTTACCTTGTACCTGAAAAACCTATTTTGTTTCTGATAGTTATATTTAATTGTTAGCCTTTGACAATCTCATACATTTGTAACGCATTTATAATATATTTGTAATGGATGTATGCTCTGCGGTTGGTTATTTTTTCGGCGCCAGGATGCGTCATGTACAACAGGGACCTAAATAATTAACCAAGGGTACTATGATGAAAAAAATCACTACTACAAAGATGCTGACAGCTCTGTCTGTGGGTTGTTTTACGTTAAGCCTTACTTCAGTTGCTGTAGCGGCAGGAATACAAAAAGCAGAACCCGCGCAGAGTTTATCTGCGTTGTCTGACGATACAACCAACCGTTACATCATTAAATATAAAGATCAGGTTGCCTTGTCTGCAGACAGTAATAGCGCTGGTGTCGCTGCTTTTTCAGTTGCCCGGGCGCAGCAAGCATTACAAAAAGCCAATGTTACCGCTTTGTCTCATCTGGACTTTATCAACGCCAGTGTGGCGGAGTTAACACCTAAACAGCGCAAAGCGCTGGAAAGCGACCCTACGGTTGCGTATGTAGAAGAAGATTCTAAACGTTATATCATGGATGTTATTACGCCAATGGCTCAGACAACACCTTATGGTATTAGCATGGTTCAGGCTGATCAGGTTAGTGACAGCAGTGCGGGCAACACAAAAGTGTGTGTAATTGATACCGGTTTTGATGCCGATCATGAGGATTTACAAGGCTCAGGTGTCACCGGCTACGCATTCTCCGGCCATGGAACCTGGTATACAGATGGTAATGGTCATGGTACTCATGTTGCCGGTACTATGGTGGCGTTAAACAATAATACCGGTGTGGTCGGTGTTATCGGTTCAGGCCAGGCAGGCGTGCATATTGTTAAAATCTTCAACAACTCAGGTAACTGGACCACTGCATCTAATTTAATTACGGCAATTCAGTCATGTAAAGATGCCGGTGCTAAAGTCGTTAATATGAGTCTCGGTGGTGGGTCGTCTAACCAGACAGAAAACAATGCGATGACTAACTTTTATAATGGTGGCATGCTGTTGGTTGCGGCCGCGGGTAATGACGGCAACACCAGCTTCTCCTATCCAGCGTCATATAATTCGGTGGTTTCCGTTGCAGCAGTGAATTCAAGCGGCTCTTTAGCCAGCTTTTCGCAGCGTAACTCACAGGTTGAAATTGCAGGACCGGGTGTCAGTGTCAACTCTACCTGGAATAACGGTGGCTATAACAGTATCAGTGGTACCTCGATGGCATCACCTCATGTCGCGGGCGTTGCAGCTTTGGTATGGAGTAATCACCCACAGTGTACAGCTGCCCAAATCCGCAGTGCATTAAATGCAACGGCAGAAGATCGTGGTTCTGCAGGCCGTGATACGTCATATGGCTGGGGTATTGTTAAAGCTAAAGCGGCTCATGATTATTTAACCAACAATGGTTGCGATGGCTCTGGCGGGGACGGTGGTACTCCCCCAGACGGTGGTGCATCTTTCCCTAATCTGTCAGCAAGCACTGGCCAGTGGTTAAGAGGCAGCTATCAGATCCCATCAGGTGTATCGTCAGTAACATTCCAGATCTCAGGCGGCTCCGGTGACGCAGATTTATATGTCCGCTATGGCAGTCAGCCAAGTACCACTGCTTATGATTGCCGGCCATACCTGGAAGGTAATAACGAGGTGTGTACTATTAATAATCCGCAATCGGGAACCTGGCATGTTGGTATCCGTGCATATTCCGCGTTCAGCGGTGTAACGTTCAGTTATCAGTACTAACTGAGAAGGCCGGCATTGTCCGGCCTTTTTATTAACTGAGCACGTAAAAATACACAGAAAGAAAATGGCATATACTGCCTGCCAGTACAAACAGATGCCAGATAGCATGATGCAGGAATAATCGTTTCCAGATATAAAAAATCACGCCGAAAGAGTAGCTTAACCCGCCTGCGAGTAACAATAATAAGCCACCGGTTGCCACGTTATTTAACATAGGTTGAATAGCGACTATCACCAGCCAGCCCATGCCCAGATATAACGCCAGCGATAACTTTTTATGTTTCAGGTTCGTCGCCAGTTCGATAAATACCCCTGTCAGAGCAATAGTCCAAATCAGAATAAATAATGGTAAACCCCAGCTATCACGTAAGTTAATCAAGGTAAAAGGGGTATAAGTACCTGCTATAAGAATGAAGATCGCCGCGTGATCTAACTGTCGCAGTTTATGTTTGACGCCAAGATGCGAAACCGCATGATAAAGAGTCGAGCTGCTATAGAGCAGGATCAGGCTACAGCCGTAAACAAGACTACTGATGAAATACCTGCTGTCATCAGTGGGCAGCGCCAGCTGTAACATCAGGATAAGGCCGACAACACTCAGAATGGCACCGATACCGTGACTTAAAGCATGACAAAGTTCTTCGAGCGGTGAGTAAGGTGTCGCAGTCATTATCGTTCCGTCAGAGTCTGTGTAGCGGTTATCTTAGCATGGCAGGCTGAATTACCAAGCTGTCACTACAGGCAATTAGTGGTTAGAATGCACTTTTTTCCGGAGTTGATATGTCGTCATCCAAACAACCGCTGCTTATCATTGTCGGTTATGTGTGGCCTGAGCCAAACTCATCTGCCGCCGGTTATCGTATGTTGAGTTTAATTCAGCTTTTTATTGCAAAGGGCTGGCAGGTGATCTTTGCCAGCGCGGCAGAGCTTAGTCCGCACCGTTTTATGCTAAGTACCATAGGGGTGGGCGAACACCTTATCAGTCTGAATGACAGTAGCTTTGACGAGTGGATTTCAGAGCAGGCCCCTGACGCAGTTATGTTTGATCGCTTTATGTTGGAGGAGCAGTTTGGTTGGCGGGTAGAGCAGGCATGCCCTGCAGCCTTACGTATTTTGGACATGGAGGATTGCCATGCGCTGCGTGAGGCACGTCAAAGCAGTTTTCAGCGCAGTGTTGCTGTCGATGCTCAGGCCTTAAATTCAGCGCTGGCCGTGCGGGAAGTCGCAGCGATTTACCGCTGCGATCTTACTTTTGTTATCTCTGAATATGAAATGCAGCTGTTGCAACAGCATTATGCCGTACCGGCCATGTTGCTCTGCTACTGCCCGTTTTTATTGTCAGACACCCAGCCCGGCACTTCGCCGGATTTTAATCAGCGTCAGCATTTTATTACCATTGGCAACTTTCGCCATGCGCCAAACTGGCATGCAGTATTGTGGCTGCAACAGGATATCTGGCCAAAGATCCGGCACAAACTACCGGATGCTGAGCTGCATATTTATGGTGCTTATCCGCCGCCCAAAGCAACAGCATTGCACAATACCCGGCAAGGATTTTTGATTAAAGGCTGGGCGGCAGATGTTGCTGATGTGATGCAACAGGCCAGAGTGTGTTTGGCACCATTGGCTTTTGGTGCCGGCTTGAAAGGCAAGCTTTTGGATGCCATGCGCTTTGGCACGCCCAGTGTGACTACTGATATTGGTGCAGAAGGGATGGCGACACAGAATGGTTGGCCGGGAATGATAGCCAACAACAGTGAAGCCATCGCAGAGGCAGCGGTAGCGCTATACCAACAGCCTGAATGCTGGCAGCTGGCGCAACAGCTTGGTTTTACGACGCTTGATGCCAGGTTTAGTCTGACAACGCATGAGACGAGAATATGGCAACAGCTGAGCAGTATTAAGCAGGGGTTAGCTGAGCACCGGCAGCATAACTTCACCGGCTTGATGTTAAAACATCATGCTTTTCGCAGTACCAAGTTTATGGGGCAGTGGATTGAGGCAAAAACGCGTCTGGCTGCGTTAACACAGCCAGACTGACGTTTTATCAGCGAGTGCCTCTTGGTGGGCGCTGGCCTGCACCGATACGCTGGTTCCAAAGGGCTGCAGCTGACTGACCACTGCCAGATGCGGCTTTTTTGGTCTTCTTAGCCGGTTTGGCAGCTGGCTTTTCTGCCGCTTTGGCTGGTGCTTTAGGGGCGGCAGCTTTCTTCTCAGCAGCAGGTTTAGCTTTGTCGGCACTGTAACTGGCGCCCAGTTCTGCTAATTCCGCCAGGCGGATATTTTTACCGCCGTCTACGCTGAACCAGCCTGGTTTTTGCTCCAGTTGTGGTGCCTTGCCAAAAGCGGCTTTGTAGGCTGCTGTAAAATCGGCAACAACCTGATCTTTATCCAATTTAGTCATACGGATCCTTAACAGACATTATTTGTGCATGTAGCTCGCTATTTATACAACATTTTGCCGTGATTAGACAAATATGCTTGTTTTTTTGTCTGTTGCAGTACAATAACCGGCAATAACGCTAACAGGAATACAGAAGAATGATCGAACGCTCGCAGTTAGTCAGTTTTCTCAATGCAGAGCTCCAGAGTGATAAAATTCGTGACTATTGCCCGAACGGGTTGCAGGTCGAAGGAACAAACACTGTCCATAAAATCGTTACCGGGGTAACAGCCAGCCAGGCTTTGCTCGATGCCGCTGTTGCAGCAGGCGCCGACACAGTGTTAGTGCATCATGGTTATTTCTGGAAAAACGAACCAGCATCGATAACCGGGATTAAAAAAGCAAGGCTACAAACTTTGCTACGCAACGATATCAACCTGCTGGCGTACCATTTACCCCTGGATGTACACCCCAGACTAGGCAATAACGCCCGCCTTGGCGCTTTGCTGGGTGCTGAGAATATCTCTGCCGTACCCTCGGCCGAACCGCTGGGGGTACTGATGCAGGGGCAGTTTAAACAGCCTATTTCACTTGACGATATTGCCGTTAAATTAAAACAGACGCTGGGTCGTGATGTGCTGGTGCATGATGCAGCAGTCGGCGATGTTACTACTGTGGCCTGGTGTACCGGCGGCGGTCAGGGGTACATTGAGCAGGCAGCTGAAGCCGGCGCTCAGCTGTTTATCAGTGGTGAGGTGTCAGAGCAAACTATCCATTTGTCGCGCGAGCTTGGTATTCATTTTATCGCAGCCGGCCATCACGCGACGGAGCGCTATGGCGTGAAAGCGCTGGGCGAGTATATCGCCAGCAACTTTGATGTAGATGTCCAATTTATAGATATTGATAACCCGGCATGAAAACAAAATCAGATCGCAGTTTCGACGGCATAGCGGCAAAGTTTCAGCACAATATTTATAACAGTACCAAAGGTAAAGTGAGGCAAGCCGTACTGCTGCGTGATTTGGCTGAATTAGATATTTTACGCCAACCAACACAGATACTGGATGTCGGCGCGGGGCAGGGGCAGCTGTCGCTGGCACTGGCTGCACAGGGCCACAGTGTGCATCTGACTGATATTTCCGCCGATATGTTGCAGATAGCTCAGCGGCAAGCACAGCAGCAACAGTTGGCTAATGTTAGTTTTGAGCAGATTGGCCTGGCTGAGCTTTCCAGCTCACACCAAAAGCGTTATCCACTGATACTGTGCCATGCCATGCTGGAGTGGCTGGCAGAGCCAGAGCAGGCTATTTTGCAACTAAAACGGTTGCTGGCGCCTGGTGGGATATTATCACTGATGTTCTATAACAAAGACGCCAAACGCTTTGGTAATATTTTGTTTGGTAACTTTGATTATGTCGCAGCCGATTTCCAGGTTAAAAAGAAAGTCAGTCTGAATCCGCAACAGCCACTCGTTCCGACGGATGTCGAAAAGTGGTGTAAACAGGCCGGTTTTAGACTGTTGCAAAAAACCGGCGTTCGTTGTTTTCATGATTATCTGCGCGACAGAGCGTTGCAACAAAGCCATTTTGACCAGTTACTGGCGCTTGAGCTGCAATATAACCGCATGGAGCCTTATGCATCGCTAGGACGGTATCAGCACTTGTTACTTAAGGCTGATGCTTAATCAAACTCAAATTTGTAAAGCAGGTCTACCGCGTTATCCAATCCGGAAACGGCTTCCAGATACAAACGGCGCATCAGGCGGTAACGCAGCGTAAATTCGCCAACCGCATTGAAAATTCCGTAGCCGTATTTTAGCTGCAGATCACGTGACAGGTAGCCACTGACTGTCACCTGAGAGTTATCACCGCTGCCGGCGGTATCCAGTGTCAGGTCTTGTAAACCAAAGGCTTCGCCGATTTCACCAACCGCCTTACTGCTGGAAGCCAATGTCATGCCAAGTAAGCTGGTGGTTACCGCATTACCGGTGTTGCCGCTGCTACTGTCTAGATCGCGTCCCATAATCAGATAAGACAAGGCATTGGCCTGTGCTTTTGCTGGTTCAGAGAAAATACTGACTTGTGGCTCATCTGCCGGGCCGGTTACCCGGATCCCGGCAATAACATCATCTTCCATATTGTCCGGATTGCGTATCGCTTCGATATTCAAAAATGGCTGATCGGCAGGGCCATTGAAGTTCATTTTGCCTTTACGGATCAGTAAGTCCTGGCCATAGGCGCGGAAAGTCCCATCCCGCAGACTGACATCGCCATTCAACAGCAGCGGACGACCCGGTTGCTGACGTACCCGCAGTTTACCATTCAGCAGCGTTTTCAGGCCAAAGGCTGATAACCGCACCCGGTTACCCAATAGAACATTGATGTCTGTTTCAAAAATAAATACTGATTTTTCCTGTTGCGGAATAGGTTGTAGTTTCTCGTCCAGTAATATCAAATCGTTAGATAGCTCGATCGCATTTTGCGGCAGGCTGTCGATATTGATATTGGCCTGTGGGATCGTGACTGTGCCACTTAAGCGGGTAAGTGCCGGCGTGGCTTTAAGGACCAGATCCGGAGCAACCAGCAAGCGTGCTTGCGGTACCTGCAGCCGCAGCTCATCGCCGGTAATATTAACCTGGGCCTGCCAGTCAGAAAGTTGTTGCCAGCTGGCATCCCCGGACAGTTTTATCTCACCCCGGGTTGTGGTGACCAGCCCTTGTAAACTGGCTTGCTGACCAGACAAGCTCAGCTTAATATCTGCGTCGTCTATATCAACCGGTGCTTGCTTACCTTTCACTCTGATATTGCTGATATCAATCTGGCCATTCAGCAATGGCTGATCAAGACTGCCGGCGAGATCCAGCTCGCTTGACAGTTCTCCCTGCAACTCACTGAACTCACCCAGTAAAGGCTGCAGTAAGCTCAGAGCAAAGCGGGTCAATTTGATATTACCCTCAAGTAACCTGTTATCACTTTGTAGCTGACTGATATTGGCAGTCGCATCTAAGCGGGTTTCATCAGTCAGTGCTAAGGTCAAATTGCTTTGCAATGTGTCGTCAGCAAGAGTGCTGTTGAGGTTAAGTTGCTGCCAGGTCACAGCGAGCGGCAGTTCAGTTTGTTGTGTAAGCTCGCCGTTATCGCTGCTAATACTTAGCTTCGCCTGAGGCAATTGTCCTTTCTGCCAGTCAGCGTTTAACCGGGCGTTAGCAATTCCTGATAGGGCAAGTTGATTTGGCATCAACGGTGTGAGAGCTGCCAAGTCAAACTGCTCAATTTGCAGGGCGGCACTAATCTTGTTATTGCTCAGCTGTAGTGGTTTGTTAAAGCAAATACTGCTGGCCTGTTGTTGCCAGCAGTGTGCTGCCATGTCAAATTGTTTGGCAGCGGGTTTAAACTGCATATTCACACTCTGGCGCAATTGCCAGCTGCCGAGCACACTGCTTAGCTGTGCATTTTGTAACTCTCCTTGCCACAGTTGTCGCTGCTGCGACAGAGCTCCACTCAGTTGCAGCTCAGCCTGATGCTGTTCACTGTCAAGTGTTAACCTTAGCTGGTGTTGTTGTTCATTACCATCAAGATCAAGCTGCACTTTTTGCAGTTGCTGCTTCTGGTAAATAATGTTGCTGGCTTCAATTCCGACACTGGCATTGAGTACCTGTTTGCTATCCAGCCAAGCCGCAGTTTTGGCTGTTAGCTGTTCAAGTCGCAGGTCCTGCCAGCGAATCTTCGTCGCGCTGATATCGCCTTTCAGTTCAGGTTGCTGTTGTGAGCCGGTAATACGAAATTCACCTTTCATGCTGCCTTTAGCGCCCGGCACCGATTGTGCCAGTGCAGGAATGTCTGCCGCTAATGTCAGGTTCCAGTCTTGCTGCAGCGAACCTTTCACTGACACCGAATTATCCGCATGTTTGATGCTCAGGTTTTCTGTGCTGACCCGGTAATCACCATCACCGCTCTTGTCCGCAAGGGTTAGCGCGCCATTAATATCCAGCGCGTAGTCACGTAAGCTTCCCTGTAGCGCTATGTCGGATATATCAACCAGCCAGCCCTTATCTGCGCTCATCTGCCCATGGTGTTGCAGCACACCGTTTAGTTTACCGCTGTATTCAGGCCAGAAAGTACCAGGCTGAATATCACGCAGCTTTACCTGTCCGCTCCAGTTAAATGTATCTTGCCAGTCCAGCGCGGCATTAAGAGCCAGCTGACCACCCAGCGTATCCAATAGCAAGTGTTCCAGTACTGCACCGCTCAGACCAACAGTGCCACTGAACTCTGCGGCGGTATCAGGCATATCGGTGGCTTTGATACTGGTATGGCCGTTGAAATGGCTGCGCGCCAGATCGCCTTCGAGTACCAAATTAGTGCGGGACAGCCGCAGTCGCGGCTGCTCTGTTGTCGCTGGCCACTGCAGCTGTTCGCTTTGTAGTTGCAACCGGTGTGGCAGAGCAGGCTGTAACAGATTTGCGGCCGCGTTAAGTGATGCGTTTACCTGGCCTGATGCATCGGCCTGTAACTGTATAGCCGACAAATCGCCTGACACGTTTAGCTGCAGGTGTTGTCCGCTAAACTCGCCATCTGTCAGTTGTATCTGCAATTCGGCCTGCAGCGGATATGCATGCCCGGTGGTGAGCTGAGCACTGCCTTGCACGCTAAGCTGTGAATGGTTGGCTTCAAGTTGAAGTATTTCAAGTTGCTGCTTTTGCCACTGCAGTGAGAAATGCAATGCATTTAACTGCTGTTCGGTGTCTTGTTGCTTCAGCGTAAAATCAGTCAGTGTAAAACGGTCAACAAACAGGCTAAGGGGGAAACTGAAATCGGTAAGCTCAGGGGGCTGATAGCTAAAGGCCGCCCCGGCTACAGGTGCAGCAGCCTCGTTGTTATCTGGCATCAGCAGGGTAACCTGCTGCCAGGTTGGCTCGTTCAACTGTACTTTACTGCCCCAGGCTTCAACACCGGTGCTAAAACTTTCCCACTCCAGCTTTGTACCGGCGACACTCACGGTGGCATCGTTAATTGCCAACTGGCTGACCGTTAGGGGAAATGGCAGCCAGATTGGCGCCGCACTGGTATTATTTGTGTCACCGCTGGCCGCATCCGATTGAGACAGTTCAAGCGTTACGCCCTGTAACAATAGCTTGTCGGCACAGACACTCAGGTTAAAAAAACAATTATTATTGACTTGCAGCTCTGCCTGCTTAACGCTGAGCTGCACATTTCCCTGTTGATAACTAATACCGTGCAGAGAGTTTCCGCCCAGCACACTACCTTGGCTATGTGTTATCTGTAAGCCAGGTACCCATTTCTGTGCCAGCCACAGCGACAAATGCAGCCCCGGCGCTGTGTACAGTAACATCACTATTGCCAGTATCAGGCAAACTGACGGCAATAGTATTGTCAGGTTCAACCATTTCAGGCTGTGTTTTGCGATACGTTTGCTGCGGTGCCAGCTCATAGTTCAGGCCCCAATGAAAAATGCAACTGGAAGCCACTGCCGCCGCCGGGTTGATCCAAACCAAAGGCAAAGTCTAGCCGCACCGGGCCTACCGGTGATGCCCAGCGCACCCCCACGCCAACGCCCTGTACCCAGTCGGGTGTATCGTCCCAGGCGCTGCCGTAGTCAGTAAAGGTTGCCAGCCACCAGTTGCCACTGACACGATATTGGTATTCAAGGATGCCGGTTAGCATATAGCGCCCGCCGGTGAGTTCTCCGTCATCGTTACGGGGGCCAACGGTTTCATAACTGTAACCACGGATACTATTGTCACCTCCGGCAAAAAACCGCAAAGAAGGCGGCAAGCTACGTAATGTTTCCATCAAAATGGCGCCGCCGTCTACCCGGGTCACAAAACGGTGATTATCGCCGGCGCTGCCAATCCAGCCAGCTCTGCCGCGCAGTCTGACAAAACTGGCATCAGAGCCCCAGGCTTCATCCGATACTTCAACTCTTAGCGATAGGCGGTTAGCCCAGTAGGGCATGGTGCCGCCTTTTTGTCTGGTACGGTTGTAGCTGACCCCCGGCATAATCAGGCTGATGTTGTCGCGCTGATCTGCCTGCACAAAGTCCTCATACAGCCAGCGCACCGAGACAGTGCGGTACCATTCATCGCTTAACAGCCAGTAACGCTCAAGTAATAAGTTAGATTCACGGCTGGCAGTGTCTTCATTATCGCGGTTACGAAAACCAAGCTGCACCTGATAAAAATCAGTCGCTGCAGTCGTCAGCGGTAACTTGTATGCCGCTTCAACACTTTGCTCAATTTCGGATATTGCCATATCAGAGCGCAAACTGTGGCCTGCTTTATTCAGCCACGGTTTGTGCCAATTCAATTTTAACCGTGGGCCGATATCCGTTGAGTAGCCGATACCGGTCTCAATAATATTGCGTCGTTCAGGCTCAAGGTTTACCTCTATCGGTAAGTGGTACTGGTTGATGTTTTCAACGTCGCCCTCTACCAGTATCGAACTGAACCAGCCACTTGCGGCCAGCGTCTGGTTTAACTCGCCCAGTTTATTCACATGATAGGGATCCTCTGGGGCAAAGGGCAGCATGGAGTAAAGCCGTTCAGTTTCTATCTGATTACCGTGAAAACTGACCTCGCCAAACTTATAACGTGTGCCGCTATCAAAATGCAGATGAACGAACGCCTTATTTAATTCAGCAGCAACTTCAAGACGGCTTTCAGTAAAGCGGGCGTCAAAATAGCCTTTACGCAGAGCAAGGTGACGCAGCGCCTGTTTGAAGCCATCATACTGGCCCTGATGCAGAACTTTTCCGACAGCGGGTGCTTGCTGTTGCCGCAGTGCCAGGAACTCTTCATCATTTGCGGCATCACCCAGCAGCTGAATATCTGCGGTGTCAATTCTGACCGGTTCACCCGCATTTACATGCAGCGTAATAGTGTGCGGTTGGTCGGCTGAGGCCTCTATCAGAATTTCACTGTGGTAGTAGCCTAGGGCTTCAAGGGCAGTCCTTACTTCACGCTCCAGCTCAGAATGAAAGCTCAGGCCTGGTATGGCGTCATCTTCACGAAACTTTTGCAGGTAAATGTCTACGTTGTCTTTTAAGGCACCTTTAACCCCAGTCACCTGTAACTTTAGCCTTGATTGCGCACAAAGCGTAAAACTGGTTGTTAACATGGCAAACAGTGCCAAGCTGTTGAGCAGCCGGGGGATAGACATGAGTAATGCGGTGTCCTGACAAAACGAAATAAGAAATTAGAAAACGGCTCTATTATGGCTCAGACCACATGCTACTGTACACCGGCCAGCATAAATCGGCCCTGAACAGCAATGCAAATCAAGGCATACGCATTTATATCATGGAGGAAATTCAGTTATACTGGCCACACTAAACAGGTGGTGGCAAAACCATTGCAGGACAAGGCATAGAAATGAAAAATGTTGTGATAAGCGGCTCAGGTCTGTTTACGCCTGAAGAAACAATCAGCAATGAAGAGCTGGTGGCCAGCTATAACCAGTATGTAGACAACTTCAATGCTGAGCATGCCGATGCGATAGCTGCAGGTACTGTGGATAAGCTGGAACATTCAAGCTGTGAGTTTATTGAAAAAGCATCGGGCATAAAATCCAGACATGTGCTGTA